>Ga0137309_100055_pt1 | contig 68197 bp, 64 predicted proteins | sample NAcewiD2O_June_FD_97179 | JGI IMG/M metagenome (GOLD analysis project Ga0137309, IMG submission 97179) | Mouse cecal microbial communities from Vienna, Austria - N-Acetylneuraminic amended D2O_June | ecosystem: Host-associated > Mammals > Digestive system > Large intestine > Cecum | place... | reverse complement strand
GCTCGAGGGCGTGGTCACCGGTAACGAGATCGCTGACCTGAAGGAGAGCTCCCCCCTGGCCGCTGGTCAGACCCGCCTGGTGATCGATGGCCGTGAGGAGATCATGGACATCCCCACCGGCCTGGACAGCATCGGTAAGAGCGTCCGCGCTTACATCCGTCCCCAGGGCGGCACCACCCGCAAGCAGCTGGTCACCGCTGACGTGTACGACACCGAGCTGAACCATGTCTATGACAGCTTCGCTCCTGTCAGCTCCGTTGGCAACTCCACCGGCAGCGAGAACGGCATCAACAGCATCGTGGGTGCTGAGCACTTCATCAACTACGATTTCGTCAACCGCTGGACTGCCAGCATCCGCATCACCTACACCATGGACGTGAAGTGGACCCAATATCAGGCTTTCTCCATGCGTCGTGACAATGGTGGCAAGCTGTATCCCTATGTCAAGGATGCCAACATGGCCACCCGTACTGACGAGATCACCGGCATCAACAGCAACAGCAATACTGCCGATTGGAGCACTCTTCTGACTACTGATGCTGACTACACCTACACCTACACCAAGAGCATCCCTCTGGATGAGATGCTGACTTCTGACGACTACAACAACCTGTACAGCATCTTCACCAATGCTGACCGGACCGATCGCAACAAAACTTGGATGGTTGGCGAGGTCTACGTGGGCACTGCTTCCTTCAATGCCCAGGACGACATCTCCGACGATATCCGTTGGACCGACTTCACCAACACCTACCTCCGCAACGAGGCCACCCGCCAGCAGGTCGAGAAGAATGGCCGCGGCAACCGCCTCATCATCATCGACAACGACGATGACGGCATCGCCGAGTACGTTCTCCAGACCATCTACACCATCGCCAAGGTCTCCACTGACGCCAAGTACGTGGATAACCTGAACACCAAGCTGTATGACAGCTCCAACAGTGACGCCGTCAACAGCACCAGCACCTCCGACACCCTGGTCTCCGTCTCCGGCAAGGAGCTGGCCAAGAGCGAGGAGACTCTGAACACCGGCGATGTGGTGATCTACGCCCTGATCGACGGCAACATCCGTGCTCAGAAGGCTGAGATCAAGACCGAGAAGGTCAACACCGTCAACCGCGCCGGTAAGACCATCACCGTTGTCGGCGAGGACGCCGCGACCTACAACGAGTCCGCTGTCCACACCCACTCCAACGGCCTGAAGTCCTACGTCTCCGGCATGGTGGGCAACACCACTTACACCATGTACTTCGATCTGGACGGCAACCTGGCCGCCTACACCGAGGGTGCTAACGGCGGTCTGGTGCTCATCACCAACGGCTGGTACCGCAGCACCATCGGCGGCCCCGAGTATGCTGTTCAGGCTTACCTTGACGGCGCTCTCCAGACCGTGAACGTCTCCACCAATGGTAGCCTGTTCATTCAGCCTGGTACCAACATCGGCAACAACAACTGGAACAACCTCAAGCACACCTTCGGCACCAACAACAATATCAACAACGAGGGTCAGCCTGACCGTCAGGGCATCCACACCATCGTGGCCAACCTGGACGGCGAAATCCTGACTCCTGTTGACAAGGCGTATCTGTACAGCCAGCAGCTGCGTATGCTGGACATGAAGGATAACGTCATCCCCGGCCGCGACAATAACTCCAACAACAATCCCATCAGCTGGGGCATCCCCTACGAGACCAACTACAGCAACGGCACTGCTTACACTGCGAAGGATGTCGATGATCCCAACACCAGCCACCCCAGCAAGCCTGCTGACAACGAGCACTACGAGGTCCGCGCCCTGTCCAACACCGTGTACTACACTGTGTACCGCGGCATCGGCACGGACAGCGTGACCAGCGGCGACCGCTTCACCGGCAACAACGTCGTGGTCCGCTCCTACACCGGCTACAACAACGTCCCCAGCATCGACAAGAAGTACATTGAGGACGTCTACGTCGTCGGCGCGAAGGCTCACGCCATTGAGAACAGCAACAGCCCGGTTTACTACACCGCTCAGGTGGTCGTCATCGAGCTGGGCAGCGAGTACAACAAGTACGACAGTGAGCAGGTCTTCATCCCCGACTTCTCCGAGGTCACCAACTCCGTGGGTATTGAGAACGTCACTATGATCCGCGGCAACGGCGTCAAGGAGACCGTCCAGGTCGATATGACCAAGTCTCACATTGACTCCAGCTACTACTATGATCCCGCTAACGGTTCCATCCATGGCAACCGCATTCCGGGCCTGTACTTCATGGATCCCAGCGACAGCGATCCCAACGTCTATGTGATCCAGCGTATGACTCCCGCTGACGTCCGCGACAACGACTACCTGGTCGGCTATGTCCGCGAGAGCTACAACACCCTGAGCAACAACTACGCTCAGATCAACACCCGTGTCCGTCCTGCTGGCGCAGGGGCCGGTTATGTTGATGAACTGTCCTGGAAGTGGGAGACCGCTTGGTTCGGTGGGAACGATGATCTCATTGCAGCTAACGCTACCACACCTAAGACTCCCGGTTTCAGCGCCGAGTGGCAGAGCAAGGCCTTCGGCACCGACAGCAAGGCCTACACCTACGGCGGCTCCACTGCCAGCCTGAACGAGGTCCCCGCGACTGAGGCTCTTGCTCAGTACCGTCAGGACAACGCTGGTACCACCATCAGCGGTCTGAACGAGCGTTGGAACGGCGAGTCCCCCGCAACTGATCCCCTCGCTTTCAACCAGAACAACCTCAACGAGGTCCTGGTCCGCTACAGCGGCGGCACTGTGGTCTACGCCATCTCCTTCAACGAGACCGATAACAAGGCCGCTCAGAAGGTCTGGTGGAACTACCTGCCCCTGGATGGTCAGCCCGAGATCAAGAACGCTCCTACCCTGACCTTCGGTAATCAGCCTGTTACCCTTGATGAGAACCGCCACTTCATCAAAGAGCTCAGCTGGGCTGAGGCTGGCGATCCTATTGTGATCACCGTCGAGGGCGGTAAGTTCCAGCACAACAACCAGAAGGTCTTTGAGGTTTCGCGCAAGGACAGCGAGGATAACGTCATCCGCGGCACCATCATCGGCGATGACGGCGAGGCTTACTCCTACACCCTGACCCAGAAGGCCAAGCAGACGACCGGTGGCGAGTATCTTGATGTCAAGGACAGCTACAAGAATCGTGTTCGGGTTACGTCCGGCCATGTCGAGGTCAGAGGCGCGGATGTTACTGTGCAGACTGTGATCGACGCCCTGTACATGCGTGGTGACGCCAAGATCGACGCCAATAGCTTTGTCTTCCTCGACAGTCACGGAAACCCTGTGGCTCGGGAGGCCCAGGCCCAGGGCGCGGCCACTGTGAGCTTTAAGTGGATCGATGTGAATGGTGTTCCTCATGACATGACTTGGCCTGTGGCAATCGGCAGTAATTGGGATGCCAATACTGACAAGCAGATCAAGGTCATGATCACAGGTACCGCCGCAAATGATGTGAAGGTATTTACGGCTTGGACTGACCTTGGCGCGAGCGGCAACCAGGAGGCCCAGAAGAATACTGACGGCTCCTACACCTTCATCGGCAATCAGTCCATCATGGTTGTCCTGGAGGGCAGCGACAAGAGCGCTACCGTTCGGAAGGTCAAGTTCTCCTACGGCAGCAACAACGGCCACAGCGGTATGAACATCATGGGTAACGCCGAGAACACGTCGGGTGGTGCGCTGTACTTCGCCGCTCTCAACCAGAACGTCGGTATTGCTAACCTGACCATCAAGGTTGACTACGTTGACAACCCCGATGTGACCATCTCTGCTGACGGCAAGACCATGACCTATAGCACCCCCAACGCGACTGTCGAGACCAGCACTGCTATCAAGACTGCTGACAATAATGTTGAGAAGATCGACCTGAACAACAACACTGTGAAGGTAAATGGTGCTCGTGCGATCGAGGTGAAGAGCGACAAATCCCTGACGGTCGAGAACGGTACGATCGAGATGCTTGACACGAACCCCGCCGTTGTTATCTCGGCGGCTGCTAGTGGGACGCGTTCCGGTTCTGCCGCTACGAATGTGACGCTGAAAAACGTTACCATCAAGGGTAAGACAAGCGGACTTGTTGGCATTGGCAAGAATGTCTCCGGTGTAACCTTGACGCTTGAGGACTGCATTCTCGATAACACTACAGGTGATTTTGCAGTCTTTGCCAACGGCTTATCTACAGGCAACACTGTGAATCTCATCAATTGCACCATTTCCAACAGTGGGACCGCTAAAGAGCCCACCGTGTACTTCGCCGGCGCCAACACCTACACCATCAACGGCGGCACGATCACCGGTGCCACTGCTGTTGAGGTCCGGAAGGGCAGTCTGAACGTGTTGGGCGGTGCGGTCCTGAGCGGTAGCACCACATATACCACCCCCGTGATGAACAGAGAGGGTTCTACCTCCAAGGGCGGCGTCGGTCTGTGTGTGCATCCCCACGCAGGTTCTACCGCCAACACCAATGTTACCGTTCAGAGCGGTGTTACACTGAGTGGTGCTTACGGCTTGGACCTTGTAAGCCTGGACACCCCTAACGCGAACACTACTCATACTGTGAACCTGTATACCACTGGTACCGTTGTAAATATGGCCAACGGCGGCAAGTGGACGACTTCCTCCACCACTGGTGCTGCGAATGCCACTTATACCTGGGAGTACACCGGCGATCAGCAGGCCTCCGTTGTTGCGGAGTAAGTTCAGAGCGCAGTAGGTCAAAACACCCAAAAAGACCCCCGGGCTTCGGCCCGGGGGTTCCTTTGCGCTCAGCGGAAAGCGATATAGTTATAGATCGTTCCGTTGTTGTTCATTTGGGGGTGGATATTGGTGGTATCGGTGTAGTCCAAGTGGAACCCCTGCTCCGTGAAAAAAATGTGTCTGGAGTTGACGTCCGGCCCCGCCATCGCCAAGCCGTGGGAAGCGAACTCCAGCAGGTGGGTCAGCTGGCTTTTGCAGATCAGCAGGAAGCTGGGCCGAAACCCCACGGTGATATCCCGGAACTGGGCCCCGTTCCCGGTGTAGCTCCCGGTGGCATAGGGCTTGTTGGCCGGGGAGTAGGCGGCCACGGCGGTTTTCCGGGCAGTTTCCGCAGTCTTCTGCGCGTCCGCCGCCGCTGCCGCCGTGCTGGTCATCCCGCTTTCCAGGTTGTTCATCGCGCCGTTGAAGTCCTCCATCCGGATCAGGTCATTGAGTTCCCACTGGGGCAGGCCATAGTTTTTGGTGTGATTCATGATATTTCTCCTTTAAATTTGATTTTGTAACGAAAGACCGTTACACATTCGGTGTGTAACGGCGAAAAATTGCACAGGAGCGTGCATGGTCAAATCACCCAAAAAACCGGTGCTCCAGCTGTCTAAAAAGCCGACAGATACCGCTCCCCGGTGTCCGGCAGGAGGGTAACGATCGTCTTCCCGGCGTTTTCCGCCCGTTTCGCCAGCTGTACTGCCGCCCATACCGCCGCGCCGGAGGATATCCCGGCAAAGACGCCCTCCGTTTTGGCGAGGCGCTTCATCGTGTCGAGGGCGTCCCCGTCGGTGACGGTGATAATCCCGTCATAGATATCCGTATCCAGCGCCTCCGGCACGAACCCCGCGCCGATGCCCTGGATCTTGTGGCTCCCCGGCGCGCCTCCGCTGAGGACCGGGGACGCCGCCGGTTCCACAGCCACGATCTGGACTGCCGGGTTTTTCCCCTTTAAAAACGTCCCCACGCCTGTGATGGTCCCTCCGGTGCCCACCCCCGCGGCAAAGATGTCCACCGCGCCTCCGGCGGCGTTCCAGATCTCCGGGCCGGTAGTCTCCCGGTGGGCGGCGGCGTTGGCGGGATTGCTGAACTGGTCCGGGATGAAGCTGCCCGGGAGCTGTGCGGAGAGCTCCCGCGCCTTCTCGATCGCTCCGGCCATCCCCCTGCGGGCCTCTGTGAGGACCACCTCGGCGCCGTAAGCGCTGATGAGGCGGCAGCGCTCCCGGCTCATATTCTCCGGCATGACCACGATGAGCCGGTACCCCCGCACCGCCGCCAGAGCCGCCAGAGCGATCCCCGTATTGCCGGAGGTGGGCTCGATGACAATCCCTCCGGGCTTCAGTACGCCCCGGCGTCCGGCGTCGTCCAGCATGGCGCGGGCGGCGCGGTCCTTGGCGCTCCCGGCGATGCTGGAGCGCTCCAGCTTGACCAGTACCCTGGCCTCCAGTGCCTCCTCCCGGGCGATGCGCGTCAGCTCCAGCAGGGGTGTGCGCCCGATCAGCTGTTCCGCGCTGGTGTAGATAGTATCCGACATAGAAGCCCTCCTGGTGAGATGAGATGTGGGCTCCGCCCGGCGGCGGAGGCGCTGTCCATCCTATGCGGCGGAGGCGGATCATATCCCCGGCTCACGCGTCTTATGCAATAGGGATGGGTATCCCTGCGGATATCCCGGAGGTCCCATGCGGAGATAGAAGCGCGGTCCAGGCGTCCGCTTCGCCGGATTGCACAAATTTCCACCCGGAATTTCGGCGGCGGTCCTGTTGCAATCTCCCGGAAAATCCAGTATAATTGACGTATAACTTCATACGGTGATAGCTGTAACGAAGTGCTTCGCGCACGGGCTTTATTGACCTATCACTCGGCCCATGCCTGAGTGTTTCAGACCCCAAGGGTTTGGAACATTTTTTGTTAGACGCCCAGTAAAAAGGAGGAATCGACCATGTACATCCTTGCAAACGGCAGGCTCATTACCCGGGACCCGGCCCTGCCCTATCTGTCCGACGGCGGCGTGGCCGTGGAGGGGACGAAGATTACCGCCGTGGGGACCACGGCGGAGCTCCGGGAGCGCTATCCGGCGGCGGAGTTCCTGGATGCCCGGGGCGGCGTCATCCTGCCGGGGCTCATCAACGCCCACACCCACAGCTACTCCGCCCTGGCCCGGGGGCTCGCCATCCAGGGCGCGGACCCGCAGAACTTTTTCGAGGTCCTGAACACCAAGTGGTGGGCCATCGACAGCAAGCTGACCCTCGCCGGGACCCGGGCAAGCGCCGGTGCGCTGTACATCGACTGCATCAAGCAGGGGGTCACCACCATCTTCGACCACCACGCATCCTACGGGGAGGTCCCCGGGTCCCTCTTCGCCGTGGCGGAGAGCGGGAAGCGCTTCGGCATCCGTTCCTGCCTCTGCTACGAGGTCAGCGACCGCCACGGGGAGGAGAAGGCGGAAGAGGCCATCGCCGAGAACCGGGACTTCCTGGACGCCTGCGAGAAAGATCCGGACTCCATGACCGCGGCCATGTTCGGCGGACACGCCCTCTTCACCCTCAGCGACCGGACCTTTGAAAAGATGGCGGAGGCCAACAACGGCCGCACCGGCTTCCACATCCATGTGGCCGAGGGCATGAACGATGTCTACGACAGCATCCGCAATTACGGCCGCCGTCCGGTCCAGCGCCTCCAGGACCACGGCATCCTGGGGCCCATGACACTCCTGGGGCACTGCATCCACATCAACACCGCCGAGATGGACATCATCCGGGAGACCGGGACCATGTGCGTCAACAACCCCCAGAGCAACATGGGCAACGGCGTGGGCTGTTCCCCGGTGCTCCAGCTCCTCAAGCGGGGCATCACCGTGGGCCTGGGCACCGACGCCTACACCAACGACGTGCTGGAGAGCGCCAAGACGGCTCTGGCCATTCAGCGCCACAACGCGAGCCTGCCCAACATCGCCTGGGGCGAGGTGACGGACATGCTCTTCAAGCACAACCCCGCCATCGCGGAGAAGTACTTCGGCGTGCCCCTGGGACGCCTCGCCCCCGGCGCGGCGGCGGACGTCATCGTCATGGACTACAAGCCCTACACCCCCTTCTCCGGAGAGAACATCGACGGCCATATGCTCTTCGGCATGACGGGCCGTCAGTGTCAGACCACCATCTGCAACGGAAAGGTCCTCATGCGGGACCGGGAGCTGGTAGGCATCGACGAGGAGGCGGAGAACGCCCATATCCTGGAGGAGGCGAAAAAGCTCTGGGGCGGGCTGAACCACTGCCAATACTGAGCGGAGAAAGGAACGCGCTATGTCAGAAAAAATGATCCCCCTCCCCTTCCGGGACCTGATGGTCTGGATCGTGGACGAGTACGGGCGGGAGGGCTCAGTCTTCGGCGTCCGCCGCTCCCGCCGGGCGGGGGAGAAGCACCTGCCCATCTTCGGAGAGCGGCTGGAGGCCCCCTTCGGCCCCGCCGCGGGGCCCAACACCCAGATGGCCCAGAACATCATCGCCGGGTACTTCGCCGGGGCCCGGTTCTTTGAGCTCAAGACCGTCCAGAAGATGGACGGCGCGGAGCTTGCCGCCTGCATCAGCCGTCCCTGCATCCTGGCGGAGGACGAGTGCTACAACTGCGAGTGGTCCACGGAGCTGACTGTCCAGCAGGCATTCGAGGAGTACGTGAAAGCCTGGTGCGCCTGTAAGATCATGGCCCGGGTCTATGGCCTGGGGGACCCGGAGGGCTTTGTCTTCAATATGTCCGTGGGCTACGACCTGGAGGGCATCCGGGGGGAGAAGATCGACCGCTATCTCAACGAGATGATGGACGCCTCCGCCACGCCCGTTTTCCGGGAGTGCCTGGAGGTACTGGAGCGGATATTCCCGGCGGAGCGGGCGTTCATACAAAGCATCTCCCCCCAGGTCTCCCGCAGCGTCACCCTCTCCACCCTCCACGGCTGTCCGCCGGAGGAGATCGAGCGCATCGCCGCCTACCTCCTGACGGAGAAGGGCCTGCATACTTTCGTCAAGTGCAATCCCACCCTCCTGGGCTACGAGACCGCCCGCTCCATCCTGGACGGCATGGGCTACGGCTACGTGTCCTTCGACGAGCACCACTTCCGGGAGGACTTGCAGTACGCCGACGCGGTTCCCATGTTCCGCCGCCTGCAAAAGCTGGCAGGGGAGCGGGGGCTGGAGTTCGGCCTGAAGCTCTCCAACACCTTCCCCGTGGACGTGAAAAACGGCGAGCTCCCCAGCGGGGAGATGTACATGGCCGGGAAGAGCCTCTTCCCCCTGACGGTGGAGATGGCCCGGCGGCTGAGCGCGGACTTCGGCGGGCGGCTCCGGCTGAGCTACTCCGGCGGCGCGGACTTCTTCAATATCGACAAGCTCTTCCGGTGCGGCATCTGGCCCATCACCATGGCCACCACCGTGCTCAAGCCCGGCGGGTACCAGCGCTTCACCCAGATCGCCGAAAAGCTGGAGGAACTGCCCTTCGCCCCCTTCACCGCCGTGGACGTGGAGGGCGTGACGGCGCTGTCCCAGGCGGCGCGGCGGGACCCGGGCCACGTCAAGGCCCTCAAGCCCCTGCCCCGGCGGAAGCTCCCGGAGAAGGCGCCCCTCACCGGCTGCTCCACCGCCCCCTGTCAGGGCGGCTGTCCCATCGGGCAGGACATCCCGGCCTATCTGGAGCTCTGCCGTCAGGGGCGGTACGCCGATGCGCTGCGGGTCATCCTGGAGAAGAACCCCCTTCCCTTCATCACCGGCACCATCTGCGCCCACCGATGTATGGACAAATGCACCCGGAATTTCTATGACCGTTCTGTCCAGATCCGCGCCGCCAAGCTGACGGCGGCGGAGCGGGGCTATGAAGAAGTGCTGGCAGAGCTCAGGCCCGCGCCTCCCGTCCGGGACGGCAGGCGCGCCGCCATCGCCGGCGGCGGACCCGCGGGCATGGCGGCGGCGTACTTCTGCGCCCGGGCGGGGGTGCCTGTCACCCTCTTTGAGAAGGCGGATGCCCTTGGCGGCATCGTCCGGCAGGTGATCCCGGACTTCCGTATCAGCGGCGAGGCCATTGATAAGGACGCGGCGTTCCTGGACAAGCTGGGGGTGGACGTGCGGCTGAACACGCCCGCGCCCTCCGTGGAGGAGCTGAAGAAGCAGGGCTATACCCACATCCTCCTGGCCATAGGGGCCTGGAAGCCCGGAACGCTGGACATCCCCGGGAACGTGCGGCCCGTGATCCCCTGGATGCGGGACGTGAAGGCGGGGAAGGCTGCGCCTCTGGGTCACGCGGCGGTCATCGGCGGAGGCAACACGGCCATGGACGCCGCCCGTTTGGCTCTCCGTGCGGGGGCGGAGAGCGTCACCGTGGTCTACCGCCGTACCCAAAAGTACATGCCCGCCGACGCGGAGGAGCTGGAGCTGGCCCTGGCGGAGGGTGTGGTGTTCCTGGAGCTGGCCGCGCCGGTGGAACAGAGGGACGGGATGCTTCTCTGCAAGAAGATGCGCCTCGGGGAGCCGGACGCCTCCGGACGCCGCTCCCCCGTGGAGACGGGGGAGATGGTCTCCATCCCCTGCGACACGGTCCTCTCCGCCGTCGGCGAGTTGGTGGACCGGGAGGCCCTGTCCGCATACGGCGTGGAAGTTGGGGCGGCGGGCCGTCCCGGCTTCCGGACCAACGTGCCGGGGGTCTTCGCCGCCGGGGACGTCCTGCGGGGCCCCGCCACGGTGGTGGAGGGCATCGCCGATGCCGCCGCCTTCGCGGAGGAAGTCCTTGGCGAGAAGCACGCCTGTACCTTGCCGGAGAACGCCCTGCCCTCCCGGGAGACGGCCATCGCCCGCAAGGGCATCCTCTGCCGGTCCGCTGGACGGGAGGGGGAGCGGTGCCTCGCGTGCAGCGTGGTCTGCGAGACCTGCGCGGACGTGTGCCCCAACCGGGCCAATGTGGCCGTGAAGCTCCCGGACGGCAGGGCGCAGATTCTCCATGTGGACCGGCTGTGCAATGAGTGCGGCAACTGCGCCGCCTTCTGCCCCTATGACAGCGCCCCCTACCGGGAGAAGTTCACCTTGTTCCACGACCGGGCCGGGTTCGGCGAGAGCGCAGAAAACCAGGGCTTTCTGCCCCTGGGAGGGGAAAAAGTCCTGGTCCGTCTTGGGGGACAGGCGGAGGAGATCGACCTGGGCGCGCCCAACGTTCTCCCGCCGGACATCGAGACGCTGATCCTCACCGTGCTGGGACGCCTCCGTTACCTGCTCTGAGGGGGCGCTACGCCTCCAGCAGGACCCCCAGCGCCCGCAGGCCCTCCTGCATCCGCCGGAACGCCTCCTCGCCGGGGCAGGAGACGGTGTGCAGGTGGATGCCCTCGGTGAGAAGGGAAAGGGGCCTCGCGTCGGACTGGGCGGAGCGGGCAACGAACTGCTGTACGTCATAGCGGCTGCGCAGGTCCAGCTGTCCGGTGAGCTGTCCGTACACCGGGTGCTCCACCACCACGTCCAGCACGGTACAGCCGTGGTCCACCATGCAGTTGAGCTCCGCCTCCATCTCCGCGGCGGTGTGGCGGCAGGCCACGCGGCGCAGGGGGCCCGCCGTCCGGACGGCGGTGTAGCCCCGGGGGGTGGCGGTGATGTCCGCCCCGGCGGCACGGAGCAGGGCCACGTCCCCCACCACGCTCTGCCGGCTGACGCCGAAGCGCCGGGCGAGGGCCGTGGCGCTGACGGGCTGGGGGGACTGGGCGACGGCGGCGAGGATCGCGCTTCTTCGTTCTGCGGCAGTCATGGCATATCGCTCCTTTTTTCAGATACCAGCATTGTAGCACATCGGGCTCCCCGCCGCAAGCGGGGAAAAATCTTAAAAAATCTTCCACGATTTGCACTTGCATCTCCGAGCCAAAGCCGCTATAATAGAGTCATCAAAATCTGCCCCGCACTGCGGGGACAATGGAGGAACGCTTCTTGGATCAGGAATTTCAGACCATCACCGAGGACATCATCACCCACCCCCTCTTTCTCCAGCTCCGCCAGCTCCAGCACCACGGGGGGGAGAACAACCTCTACGACCACTCCGTGGACACCGCGGCCTGCGCCTACCGCATGGCCCGCCGGTTCCACATGCGGGAGGACCGGGTCCGGGCGGTGACCCGGGCGGCCCTGCTCCACGACTTCTGCGGCTACGACTGGCGGGGCGGCACCTACAAGCGCTTCATCAGCGGCTACTCCGGCCTCCACCGCCTCAAGCGGATGCACGCCTTCATCCACGGCCCCCTGGCGGCCCGGCGGGCCCAGCGCCTCTTTGACCTGGATGAGCGCCAGTGCGCCGCCATCGCCTGCCACATGTTCCCCCTGGCCCACATGCCCAGGAACTCCGAGGCATGGGTGCTCACCCTGGCGGACAAGTGGGTGGCCTCCCGGGAGGTCAGCGGCGCGGCGGTGTGGTACATCCGCTCCTGGTGCCGCAAGGCGGTCCCTGCCCGGTGACCTGGAGAAAACGAAAAAAGCCCCGGCGCGCCCCTGATGGAGTGCGCCGGGGCTTTTTTCGCTTCCTGGGGACAAAGCTTCACAGACATGAACAAAATTTCAAGATTTCGGACCAGCGCCCCCACAGTCCGCCTCCCCGTCCTCCAGGAGGGGGTTGGGGTAGTTGATGCTGAGGAGCTCGGCGGTCTTGTTGGTGTGGTTGGCCCAGTTGTGGGGCTGGTTGGAGTGGATCTGGATGCTGTCGCCGGGGTAGAGGGCGTACTGCCGGTCCTCCAGCCAGAGGGTCACCACCCCGGTGAGCACATAGACAAACTCCTCCCCGGAGTGGACGCACATCTCCGGCCTCTGCAGGTCGGTGCAGGGCAGGAGGAGGATATGCTTGGGGAGGAAGTTGAAAGCGCCGATCTGACTGCTCAGCACGCTCTCGATGATCTGGGGCCCCACCACGGTCCGATGGGCGCTGAAGCCGTGGACCACCGGGTCTGAGAGGTCCTCCGCCTGGTCGGAGAAGAAGGTGGCCAGGGGCACGTCCAGGCAGGCGGCCACCTTGGCCAGGGAGTCGACGGCGATGGAGCTGAGCCCCCGCTCCGCCTGGGAGAGGAAGCCCACGGAGAGGCCCGTCTTGTCGCTGAGGGTCTTCAAGGTATAGTGCTTGTCCGTGCGCAGGGTCTTGATCTTTGCGCCGATGGTCTGGTTGTGGTCCATTGTGGTGCCTCCGTTGATGATTTATAAACAGTATACCTGATTTTTCCTTCGCTGTCAACGAAGATGGTCCGGCCGCGCGGGCCGGAAAAAAACCGGCCGCAGGGGGCATTTTGCTGTTGACAGGAGGGCAGGGAGAGAGTACAATAATGACAGAGAATTTCACCATCGTGAAAAGGAGGCGGCAACATGGCGGGACCTCTGGTGCTGAACATCCAGAAGTACGCGATCCACGACGGCGCGGGCATCCGCACCACGGTGTTTTTCAAGGGCTGTCCCCTCTCCTGCCTCTGGTGCCACAACCCGGAGAGCCAGCAGTATCCCCGGGAGCTGATGTTCCACCAGGACCGGTGCGTCGGCTGCGGGGAATGCGCCCAGGCGTGTCCCAGCGGGGCGGCCATGCCGCCGGACCGGGAGGCCTGCCGCCAGTGCGGGGCCTGCGTGGACATTTGCGCCCACGGCGCGCGGGAGTGGGCCGGAGAGCCCTGGGAGGTCCGGGACCTGGTCCGGGCCCTGGAGAAGGACCGGATGTTCTATGAGCAGTCCGGCGGGGGCGTGACCCTCTCCGGCGGCGAGGTTTTGGCCCAGGACATGGACTATGTAGAGGCCCTCGCCCGGCGGCTGTACGAGGACGGCGTCAGTGTGGACATCGACACCTGCGGCCATGTGCCCTACGAGCGGTTCCGGCGGGTGCTGCCCTATGTGGACACCTTCCTGTACGACCTCAAGCTCATGGACCCGGAGGCCCACCGGAGGTATACCGGCGTGGACAACCGGCTCATCCTGGAGAACCTGAAGCGGCTGAGCGGAGACGGCGGGAAGATCGACATCCGCCTGCCCCTCATCGCCGGGGTGAACGCGGACGAGGGGCACATCGGGGCGGTTATCGACTTCTTGCGGCGGGAGGACATCCGGCCCCACCGGGTGAACCTCTTGAAGTACCACGACACGGGCCGGGGCAAGTACCCCCAGCTGGGGCGGACCTACGAGGGGGCCGGTCTCGCCGCCCCTTCGGACGCCTGGCTGGAGCAGGCCCGGGAGACCTTTCTGCGAAACGGCTTTACAAATACTGAAATAGGAGGCTAAAGACATGGCGGAACGTCAGGAGCGGGGCATGAACGAGCGTATCCAGCGCCTGCGCAGGCAGAGCACGGAGACGCAGCCCCATATCGACATGGAGCGGGCGGTGCTGGAGACAGAGGCCTATCAGATGTATGAGGGCAAAGTCTCCGTGCCGGAGCTGCGGGCGCTGACCCTCAAGCACATCTTCTCTCACAAGACCCTTTACATCGGAGACGGCGAGCTGATCGTGGGCGAGAAGGGGGCCTCCCCCCAGGCCGCGCCCACCTTCCCGGAGCTGTGCTGCCACACCCTGGAGGACATGCACAACATGAACGACCGGAAGGTGGTCAATTTCACCGTCACGGAGGCGGACCTCAAGACCCAGGAGGAGACCGTCATCCCCTACTGGACCGGCCGGTCCATGCGGGAGCGCATCCTGGGGAGCATGACCGGGGAGTGGAAGGAGGCCTACGCCGCCGGAATCTTCACCGAGTTCATGGAGCAGCGGGGTCCGGGCCACACCGTGGGGTCCGTGAAGCTCTATGAGAAGGGCTACCTGGACTACCAGGAGGACATCAAGGCGGCTTTGGCGGCCCTGGACTACCAGACCGACCCGGAGGCGCTGAACAGGCGGGACCAGCTCAACGCCATGTCCGTCGCCTGCGACGCCATCATGATTCTGGGCAAGCGTTACGCAGACCTGGCCCGGGAGATGGCGGCGGAGTGCACCGATGAGAAGCGGAAGGCGGAGCTCCTGCAGATCGCCGCCAACTGCGATGTGGTGCCCGCCCACCGCCCCCAGACCTACTGGCAGGCCATCCAGACCTACTGGTTTACACATCTGGCGGTGACCACCGAGCTCAACCCCTGGGACGCCTACTCCCCCGGCCACTTTGACCAGCACCTGGGCCCGTTCTACGAGCGGGATGTGGAGGCGGGAATCCTCACCCGGGACCAGGCCCTGGAGCTGATGGAGTGCCTGTGGGTGAAGTTCTACAACCAGCCCGCGCCGCCCAAGGTGGGCGTGACGCTCAAGGAGAGCGGCACCTACACCGACTTTGCCAACATCAACACCGGCGGCGTCACCCCTGAGGGGGAGGACGGGGTCAACGACGTGTCCTACATCATCCTGGACTGCATGGATGAGCTCCAGCTGGTCCAGCCCAACTCCAACGTCCAGATCAGCCGGAAGAACCCCCGCCGGTTCCTCAAGCGGGCCTGCGAGATCGCCCGGAAGGGCTGGGGACAGCCGGCGTTCTACAACACCGAGGCCATCATCCAGGAGCTCATGAACGCGGGCAAGAGCCTGGAGGACGCCCGGAAGGGCGGGTGCTCCGGCTGTGTGGAGACCGGGGCCTTCGGCAACGAGGCATACATTTTGCAGGGCTATTTTAACCTGCCCAAGGTCTTTGAGATCACCCTCAACAACGGCGTGGACCCCGCCACCGGCAAGCAGCTGGGCCCCAAGACCGGCGAGGCCAAGGACTTTGAGACCTTCGACCAGCTCTGGGCGGCCTACACGAAGCAGATCGACCACTTCCTGGACATCAAGGTCCGGGGCTCCAACGTCATCGAGGCCCTGTACGCCAAGTACATGCCCGTGCCGTTTCTGTCCATCCTCACCAATGACTGCATCGCCCGGGGCGAGGACTACAACGCCGGCGGCGCCCGCTACAACACCAGCGTGATCCAGGGCGTGGGCACCGGGACCATCGCCGACAGCCTGGCGGCGGTGAAGTACAATGTCTACGACCACAAGAATTTCTCCATGGAGGAGCTGCTGGAGGCTCTGAAGGACGACTTCCAGGGCCACGACCGCATCCTGCACCTGGTCCGGGATAAGACGCCCAAGTACGGCAACGACGACGACTACGCCGACGGCCTCATGAAGAAGGTCTTCAACTACTTCGTGGACAACGTCAGCGCCCGGCCCAACATGCGGGGCGGGAGCTACCGGGTGGATATGCTGCCCACCACCTGCCACGTCTACTTCGGCGAGGTGATGGGGGCCAGCCCCAACGGCCGTCTGGCCCGAAAGCCCGTGAGCGAGGGCATCTCCCCGGAGAAGGGGGCGGACGTAAACGGCCCCACGGCGGTCATCAAGTCCTGCGCGAAGATGGACCACCTCAAAACGGGCGGCACCCTGCTCAACCAGAAGTTCACCCCCGCCGTGGTGGCCGGGGAGAACGGTTTGGACCACATGGCGGACCTGGTGCGCACCTACTTCGACATGGACGGGCACCACATCCAGTTCAACGTGGTGGGCCGGGACACCCTCCTGGCCGCCCAGAAGAACCCCGAGGAGTACCGGGACCTGATCGTCCGGGTGGCGGGGTACAGCGACTACTTCCGCAACCTGGATAAGGCCCTCCAGGATGAGATCATCGAGCGGACGGAGCAGAGCTTCGCCTGCTGAGTCCTCAAAAACGGACAGAAAAACGGCGCAGAGAGCTTTTTCTCTGCGCCGTTCTTTGTTTTTTAGGCCATAAAGTCTTCGATCTCCTGGATGCTCCTGGGGGTCACGGCGGAGAGGTTCTCGCACCCATCCTCTGTGACAAGGCAGTTGTCCTCCAGACGGAAGCCGATGCCCCACTCCTCATGGTAGATGCCCACGTCCACGCAGAAGACCATGCCCGGCTCCAGCAGGCGGCGTCCGCCGTCCACGTCCACCACGTCGTGGACGTCATAGCCCACATGGTGGGCCCCGCCGTGCCACATATAGGTGCCGATGTCCTCGAACCTGGCGCAGACCCCGGCGTCCCGGAGCTGTTCAAAGTTGAAGCGGCGGATCTCCTCGTCCACATGGCTCATGGGCAGGCCGGGCTTCAGGGTGGCGAACATGTGGTTGGAGGTGTTGAAGGCGCACTGATAGAGGAGCTTCTGCCGGTCGGAGAACTTGCCGTTCAGAGGCCAGCCGCGGGAGACGTCGTTGATCTCGCCGTCCCAGCAGGCTCCCACGTCGTTGAGCACCATATCCCCGTCGTGGGCCTGCCCCTGGTAGCCGTAGTAGTGGATGCAGAAGTTGTTCTGCCCCGCCGACACGATGGAGGGGAAGCCCGGTGTCAGGACGCCCCGCTGGGCCAGGGCGTAGTCGAACTCCGCCTTGAGCTGGTACTCCATGATGCCGTCCCGGGCGGCGCGCATCATGGCCTTGATGCCCTCGGCGGTGATGGTCTCGGCGTAGCGCATGGCCTCGATCTCGCAGGGCTTCTTGATGGTCCGCTGGTTCCGGATGAGGCCGTGGACGTTCTCCACCCGGACGGCGGGGTAGTGCTTCCGGAGCCAGGCCGCAAGCTGGAACGCCTGCCGCACCGGCTGTTCGTCCACCTTCCGGCGGTCCAGGTCCAGGCAGACCGCGGAGAGGCCCCAGTCGATCATCCACTCCAGATTGGAGAGGAAGGCCGTGTTGGACCGGATGTCCCCCACGGCGGAGAGGGCTTCGGTCTCCTCGGGGCGCAGGCGGCGGCCCATCCAGCGCTCGGCGTGGGCGTCGGGCGGGAGCATGAACAGCTTCTCGCTGGTGCTCCCGCCGGCGTCCTTCACCGCCATCAGCACGCTCTCCGCCTGCTGGATGCCGGTATAGTAGAGGAAGGAGCGGTCGGCGAAGAAGGGGTAGTCCTCGTCGCTGGTCTTCCGGGGGGCGCGGCCGCTGAAGAGGAGCAGCACGCTCCCGGCGGGCAGGGAGCGGTAGAGCTCCTGCCGGTTCTGCTGGTGGAATGCTTTTTCCATGATGGGTACCTCCATACCATAAAATATGTAGCCGATAGATGCAAAACGGGATTGACATTTCGGTGTGTTTTCATTATAATGAATTTAACATCCCAAGTCAACCGGCAAGTTTGAAAAATCGCTTCATAATTGTGAAATTTTTAAATGGAGGAAAAACAGCCATGGCAAACGCGTATTTCACCATCCAGCGCCCCGCCAACGACCCCTTCAAGGGCTACCTGCCCGGGAGCCCTGAGCGCTCCGAACTGAAGGCGGAGCTGGACAAGCAGTCCCACGAGGTGGTCAAGATCCCCCTCATCATCGGCGGGAAAGAGGTCTGGACCGAGAAGACCATCCCCGTCACCATGCCCCACGACCACAGCCACGTCATCGCGGAGTGCTGCCTCGCCGGGGAGAGGGAGCTGAAGATGGCCGTGGACGCCGCCCTGGCCGCCAAGAGCGCTTGGGAGGACATGCCCTGGGAGCACCGCTCCGCCATCTTCCTGAAGGCCGCCGACATGATCACCGGGCCCTACCGGAAGGTGCTCAACGCATCCACCATGCTGGGACAGTCCAAGACCGTGTTCCAGGCGGAGATCGACATCGCGGAGCTTGCGGACTTCCTGCGCTTCGGCGTGTGGGGGGCCCAGGAGATCTTCAAGGAGCAGCCTTCCAGCGTGGACGGCATCTGGAACCGGCAGGACTACCGGGCCCTGGACGGCTTTATCTGCGCCATCTCCCCCTTCAACTTCACCTCCATCGGCGGCAACCTGCCCACCGCCCCGGCCATCGTGGGCAATGTGGCGGTGTGGAAGCCCTCCCGCACGGCGGTGCTGTCCAACTACTACTACATGAAGCTCCTCCAGTGGTGCGGCCTGCCCGGCGGGGTCATCAACTTCGTCCCCTGCTCCGGCAGCGACATGTCCCAGTACGTGGTCAGCCACCCGAAGATGGCGGGCTTCCACTTCACCGGCTCCACCGCCGTGTTCCAAAGCGTGTGGAAGCAGGTGGGCGAGAACATCGCCTCTTACGCCAACTACCCCCGCCTCGTCGGCGAGACCGGCGGCAAGGACTTCATCTTCGCCCACGCCACCGCCGATATCGAGCCCCTGGCCGCGGCCATCGTCCGGGGTTCCTTCGAGTTCCAGGGGCAGAAGTGCTCCGCCTGCTCCCGGGCCTTCGTCCCCGAGAGCATCTGGCCCCAGGTGGAGGCCCTCCTCAAGAAGCACACCGCCGCGCTGAAGGTGGGCGACGTGCAGGAGTTCGACACCTTCATGGGCGCGGTCATCGACAAGGCATCCTTCGAGACCTGCAAGGGCTACATCGACCGCGCCGCCGCCTCTCCGGACTGCGAGTTCGTGGCCGGCGGGACCTATGACGGCAGCAAGGGCTGGTTCGTACAGCCCACCATCATCCGCTGCAAGACGCCCACCTATGAGTCCATGGTCAAGGAGATTTTCGGGCCCATCGTGTCCATCTACGTCTACCCGGACGACAAGCTGGAGGAGACCCTGGCCGTCTGCGACAGCGCCTCCCCCTACGCCCTCACCGGTGCCATCTTCGCCCAGGACCGGGAGGCCATCGTGAAGATGGAGAAGGCCCTGCGCAACGCCTCCGGCAACTTCTATATCAACGACAAGTGCACCGGCGCCATTGTGGGACAGCAGCCCTTCGGCGGGGCCCGGGCCTCCGGCACCAACGACAAGGCCGGCACCACCCTCAACATGATCCGCTGGGTCAGCGCCCACACGGTCAAGGAGGCGTTTTGCCCCTCCCCGGCCATCGTCTACCCCTATATGTCCGAGAAGTAAGATTGTCTTACTGATTTTTCCAGCGCCGCAGGCAAGCCGCCTGCGGCGCTGGGCGTTTTCGCGGTCTCTGCCTGCTGTCAGCCTTGACATTTGTGGTTGGCTATGATAGGGTAGGATCGATAAATCGAAATTTGGAGGTGTTTATGCGTATGGAGAAGAAAGCTAGACGGTCTGGAATGGACCCCATCGTTACTTTAACGCTGATTTTTGTCGTATTAAAAGCAACGGGATTGATTTCGTGGTCCTGGTTGTGGGTACTGAGTCCGATTTGGCTTACGTACTTGTTTTTCGCCGTTATCTTTTCCGCTATTTTGGCCGGCGGACGAATTGTGAAAGGGAAATGGTAACTTCCAGTTTATCAGGAGGAATCAAATATGCAGAGACCATCCAATTACGACCTGACCCGGGAGCAGATGGAGGGAGCTTTCGTCCGCTACGACCAAGGGGAGATGATCCGGAAATTCCGCCTGCGCCAGACCTCGGAGCACCTTTTCATCACCTTCATCGGCGAGGACTACCGCATCGGCCGGAGGACGGGGAAGGTGGAGCGCCTCCCGTCCGGGGGCGGCGAGCCCGTCCCCGCCGGGTTCAACGAGAGCATGACCCTTTTCGATGTGCTCTGCTCCTCCAAGCCGGACTGCCGCCTGAGCGGCGAGTACATGACGGTGACGAACCTGCCGGGTATCGCCAACATCGCCGCCCCCGGCACGGGAACGTACGCAGAGACGGCCCGCCTCTTCGCCGGACGGCCCGGCGTCCTGCGCCGCGCCTGCGAGGCCCTGGGCGGCGTGCCCCAGAGGGTGGGGGACGTGTCCAGCCTCATCCCGCTTTTCGACTTCATGCCGGTGATGGTCCAGTTCTGGGACGCGGACGAGGAGTTCGACGCCGTGCTCAAGATCATGTGGGACAGGAATACCCTGGACTTCATGCACTTTGAGACTACGTTCTATGCCGCGGGACATCTGCTCAGGAGGTTGAAGGAATATTCGTAGGGGCGGATACTATCCGCCTCTACGGGTGCGCTGATCGTTCCGCGGCGGAGGCCGTGCGGGGTTTTACCCCGATTGGCCCCAAAATTGAAAATTCCTCCTTGACAAACCGCCCTCAGGGTGATATAGTAATCAGGCAAAACAAAGCAGGCAGGATGCACCCGCCTCACCCCCAGCGGAGCGAAGGGGTCAACATGGTACCGTGCGCCCTGGGGAATGCAGGGCGTGTTGTGTCGTTGCGGGTGCCTGGGGGCATCCGCGCTTTTGTTTTTCGGTGCGTGTTCTCTGTGCAAATTGTTGAAGGAGGTGCTTCGGTATTAGCAGTGTAATGCATCAACTGAATGAGGAGATCCGCGACAAGGAACTGCGGCTTATTGGCGCCGGCGGCGAACAGATGGGTATCATGCCCGCGGAGGAGGCCCTGCGCATCGCCGACGAGAAGGGGCTGGACCTGGTCAAGATCTCCCCCCAGGCCAATCCCCCCGTGTGCAAGCTGATGGACTACGGAAAGTACCGGTTCGAGCAGGGCAAGCGTGAGAAGGAGGCCCGCAAGAACCAGCACATGGTGGAGATCAAGGAGATCCGCATGTCTCCCGGTATCGACATCGGGGATTTCAACGTGAAGCTGAAAAACGCCTTGAAGTTCCTCGCCGATGGCAACCGGGTGAAGGTATCCGTGCGCTTTCGCGGCCGCGAGATGGCCCATACCGACATCGGCAAAAAGCTCCTGGACAAGTTTGCAGAGCAGTGCGCCGAGATCGCCAACGTCGATAAGGGAGCTAAGCTGGAAGGACGCAATATGTCCATGTTCCTCTCCCCCAAAAAATAAGGGGTTCCCCGCGGGACGCCCCTGTGCCAAGGAAAATACGGAAGGAGTCATGCAATCATGCCGAAACTGAAAAGTCACAGTGGTGCAAAGAAGAGATTCAACCTGACCAAGACCGGCAAGGTCAAGCGCGCCAAGGCCTTCAAGAGCCACATCCTCACCAAGAAGGATACCAAGCGTACCCGTCGTCTCCGTGCGGGCGGCTATGCGGACGAGACCAACGCCGCCGCCATCCGCAAGATGATCCCCTACAAGTAAAACAAACGATACGCTTTAGAATAGGAGGCTTTTAGAAATGGCTAGAGTCAAGGGCGCGATGATGACCCGCAAGAGAAGAAATAAAGTACTGAAGATGGCCAAGGGCTACTGGGGCGCCAAGAGCAAGCACTTCAAAATGGCCAACCAGCAGGTGATGAAATCCCTCACCTACGCCTATGTGGGCCGCCGCCTGAAGAAGCGGGACTTCCGCCGCCTGTGGATCACCCGCATCAGCGCCGCCTGCAAGCAGTGCGGCATCAACTACTCCAACTTCGTCCACGGCCTGAAGGCTGCCGGCGTGGAGATCAACCGCAAGATGCTGGCCGAGCTGGCGGTGAACAACTCCGCCGCTTTCAGCCAGCTGGTGGAGATGGCCAAGAAGGCCAACGCCTGAGCTGCTGTCCCATGAGCACGCGGGGGCCCGGTATCCGATGGATGCCGGGCCCCCGCTTTTATGTGTTAAAAAAGTGGCGCAGCTGCTTTTTTGAGAAAGGAGGCGCATTTTGATGAAAATCGCCCTGGCGTCGGCCAAATTCAAGAACAATGATGTCCCCTTCAACCTCCGGCAGATCGAGGACTGCATGCTCCAGGCCAAGGAGGCGGGAGCGGAGCTGGTGTGTTTCGGCGAGGCGTTCCTGCAAGGGTTCGACGCCCTCACCTGGTACTGGGAGCGGGACCGGGACGTGGCCGTCACTACGGACTCGGAGGTCTTCCGCGCCCTGGAGCGGCTGACGGCGGATACCGGCATCGACCTGCTGGTTGGTTTCCTGGAGCGGGAGGAGGAGGAAATCTATTCCTCCTGCGCCCTCCTCTCGGAGGGGAGGGCGGTCCACAACTACCGCCGCATCTCCCGGGGGTGGAAGGACTTCCGGAAAACCGACGGCCACTACCGGGAGGGGCGGGAGGTGACGCCCTTCCGCTGGCGGGGGAGGACCTGCCTCATCGCCCTGTGCGGGGACCTGTGGGACGCGCCGGAGCGGTTCCGGCAGGGGCAGGACCTGCTCTTTTGGCCGGTGTATGTCAATTTCCCCCTGGAGGAGTGGAGGGAGGCCATCCGCGGAGACTACGCAGAGCAGGCCCGCTCCGTCTGCCCCCGGACGCTCCTCATTGCCTCCGTCACCGCGCCGCCGGACCCGGAGGCCTCCGGCGGGTGCGCGGATTACGGCCCCGGCGGCGCGGTGCTGGAGCCGGGGCGGGAGGGGGTGCTGATCGTAGAGGTGTGATCGATAGCAGACATCAGGTCCCGCGCTATCTTGCAGGGGCGGATGGTATCCGCCCCTACGGAGGTGATGCCGGCGGTGGTGTCAACAATTTTGGATATTGCGATAAAAGCAGGATATCCGCAGGTGAAAAAGTTAACAATTTCCTCTTGTTTTTCCCGGCGGGATATAGTACAATGTGCTTGGAAAAATACGCCTCCCCAGGAGGGGGCAGGAAAAAAGGAGGAATCTCTATGGCAGTGCTGAAAGAGCCTTTCGGCCGCACCCGGAACGGAGAGGATGTGGACAAGTACATTCTGCGCTCCGGGGAGCTGGAGGCGGAGGTGCTCACCTTCGGCGCGACCATCCGCCGCCTGCTGGCGCCCGCCCGGAGCGGGGAACCGGTGGACGTGGTGCTGGGATACGACAGTGTGCGCGGCTATGAGGACAACGGCGGCTATCTCGGCGCCCTGGTGGGACGCTACGCCAACCGCATCGCCGGACCCTGCTGTGTCGTGGACGGGGAGACGGTCCCCCTGGAGGCCAACGAGGGGGCCTCGAAACAGCTCCACGGCGGCTCCGCCGGGTTCAGCCACCGGGTGTTCCGGGCGGAGCAGACCGGGGAGAGCGCCGTCACCTTCTCCCTGACGAGCCAGGCGGGGGAGGGGGGCTTCCCGGGGACGCTGGAGCTGCGCGCCACCTACGAGCTGTGCCCCGGCGCGCTGAAGCTCCGCTATGAGGCCCAGTGCGACGCGCCCACCTACTGCAACATCACCAACCACAGCTATTTTAACCTCAACGGCGGGGGGAGCGCTATGGGCCACCGTCTCTGGCTGGGCGCCAGCCGGTACACCCCCGTGGGCACCGACTCCATCCCCATCTCCATGAGCCGCCCCGTGGCCGGGAGCCCCTTTGACTTCACCGCGGAGAAGCTCCTGGGCCGGGATATCGACGCCGACGACCAGCAGCTCAAGAACGTGGGCGGATACGACCACAACTTCGTCCTGGACGGGGCTCAGGGACTGCGCAGGGCCGCGCGGCTGGTGGGCGACAAGACGGGCATCGTCCTGGAGGTCTGGACCGAGAAGCCGGGCATCCAGCTCTATACCGCCAACATGCTGCGCACCGACAGCAGCGGCAAGGGCGGCGAGACCTACCGCCCCCGGCAGGCCGTGTGCCTGGAGACCCAGTTCTTCCCCAACAGCCCCAACCATCCGGAGTGGGGGGATATCCTCCTCCGCCCCAACCGGAAATATGACTATATCACGGAGTTCCGGTTCTCCAGGGGGTGAGGGACAGGGGCCGGCGGCGCGTCCGCCCCGGGCCCCATCTTATCCCAGGTAAATTTTGGGATGAAAAATTTTCCCCGGCCGGGAACCTATGGCCCATTTTTTACGTCTATAGGAGAACAGGCCGGTGACCTGGGGGGATTTAAGCAAACTTTAAGAAATGATGCAAGTACGATGCAATTCGGAAACGTTCTTTTCACATTGGTTTGCTATGGTTCCTCTGTAAGCTGGTCCCACCATTACCAGGGGCTTCGCCCCAACGGAAAAGGAAGGAAGGAAAATGTTATGAAATCTATCAGAAGCAGGCTCCTGTCGCTGCTGGTAGCACTGGCGCTTGTGTGCAGTCTGGTGCCAGGGGCACTGGCGGCAACGGTTGACCCAAACTTCACAATTACTCCGGGACGCACTTCGGTAAATGCCGAACTTAATAAGGCGGCTTCGTTGTCTGCGAGCGTAAATTATCCCAGCGATGCTTCATATAGCGATATTAAGTATCACTGGTCAATTTCTGGCTCATCAACGGGTGCCAAACTTGGCGCAGCAGAAACTACGACTGGCAGTAACACAATAACTGGAACTACTCAAGCAACAGTGACTGTCACCGTTTATGCAACGGCAAATAAAACGGCTAACGGTACAACTTCAGCAGTGCAGACTAGCTCTACTTCTATTACTGTCAATGTCCTGGGCGATCTTACAATTTCTCCGGCAACAGTTAATTTGAAGGTAGGGGATACTCAGCAGCTGAGTGTGACGCCTTCGACGACCATCAAGGAATGGAAGAGTAGCAATTCTAGCATTGCTAGCGTAAGTGCTGGTGGGCTCGTCATGGGCAATAGCGCGGGCACAGCCCGTATCACAGCAACTGCCAACGATGGCAGAACTGCTGTACGGGATGTCACGGTCACTGGTACTGCGGGGACTCCGACAATTTCTCTCAGCCCCTCTGGTAATACCTACACCGTGAACAGCAACGGCACAGAAATTACTGCGGCAGTATACAGTGGCAATCAAAATATTTCCGACCAGTATACCTATAGCTGGACGTATACCGGCGGTACTCAGAACGCTGTCACAATCAGCGATGCTACGGCCCGTACTCCGATCTTTAGACCTGGTAGCCAGAATGGTTCGGCAATATATCGAGTTACTGCTACAGCCAAAAGCGGTAGCGGCTATGCAAATCCTACTCCTGTTACAATTACTTTGAATAATGGTACTGTGACAGGAGCAGGAATTACCTTGACCTCAAGTGACAGTACTGCTACAAGTACTAGGCCGTGCAGAATTATTGCTACGCCATATGGCATTAATGACACCAATTATTCTAATTATTCTGTGAGATGGGTTTCTGATAACAGATATGTTACTTTTAACTATAACTCCGGGACTACATCAACAACTACTGAATTCACTGCTGGCGGTACGACTTCTGTAGATGTCTATGGGACCAGTACTGCAACAATTACTGCAACACTGTACAGCAGTAAATCCGTTTGGGATGCTTCAACACAGGTTGGTACGCCTAAAACATTTATTGTAAATGGCACCAACTCCAACTACTTCACCCTGACCCGCAATCCCAGCAGCACTAACACGGTCTATCTGTATGGGTATAATTACGACTATAACAATCCCAATTACTGGTATGACCACAACTATCCCTACTACTACAACCGCACCGCTGATTTCACAGTAACACCAATTATCAATTCTAGCAGCTATAATAACGCGAATGACTACAACATTAGTTATTCCTGGACAATCAACTCCAGTTATAATTCCAACGCACTTAGCCCGACCACCCATCAGGTTGGCTCTAGCGGCTACACTTATGGTGGTTCTACCTGTAGGGTAGATGGCTATTATCTCTCCGGGAATACCAGCTACACCCTGACATGTACCGCGACGGCTTATCCGAGGGGGCAGACACAGACCAGTGCAAACACTATCCGTACCTCTACCTCCTGGACCATCCGTACGGACTACTATCAGCAGCCCTCCCGCTTCACCGTCTCCGCGACCGTGAACCAGGGCGAAACCTATTATCTCAACAGCACCAACAGCGGCACCAGCACCTCTGTTATTGACCAGATCAGCAACTATATCCGCAATAATTACTACTATGGCTCCAGCTACTACAACCGCTATCTGCGGTCCATCAGTTTCAGCACAACCTCCCACACCTACGGCTCTCTGAGCTCCACTAGTGGTTCCTACACCAGCAGCAACAACTTCTCCAACCTGTATTTCACCCCCACCACCAGTGCCATCGGCTCCAGCGCCACGGCGTCCTTCAGCTTCACCGCTACGGATGATGCAGGTCAGACCTATTACGGCACCCTGAACATCACCGTGCGGCCCGGCTCCACCAGCGCTTCCGGCTTCAGCCTGACGGGCAACCAGGGGGAGAACCTGGTCCTCAGCGCCAGTGATTTCAGCTCCTGGTGGCGCGGCCTGTACTCCAACGGCACCCTCAGCTACGTGCAGTTCACCAGCGTCTCCGGCGGCAACCTCTACGCCAACTACAGCGTGGGCGGCCGCAGCAACGTGGTGTCCTCCACCAACGCGACCCGCTGCTATGTCAATCCCAGCAGCAGCCAGACCGGCATCAGCAGCCTGACCTTTGTTCCCAGCAGCAGCACCACCTCCTCCGCGACCCTGAGCTTCACGGCCTACGGCACCACTTCCTCCAGCTCCTCCAGCACCGTGGCCCGTACCAGCACCGTGAGCATCACCCTGCGCACCGCCACCGTGCAGAACGTCTCCGTCCGCTACTCCAGCACCGGCGGCAGCGTGCCCTTCAGCTACAGCGATTTCTACTACAGCCACACCTCCGTGCAGACCAGCTCCTATATCACCTTCGGCACTCCCTCGAACGGTTCTCTGACCGCGGGCGGGTCTGCCGTCAGCACCAGCACCCGCTTCTCCTTCACAGGCTCCAACTCCAACGGGTATCAGAGCATCAGCACCGTCACCTACACCCCCGCCTCCGGCTACAACGGCACCGCCACCGTCCCCTTCTACGCCTACAATACCAACGGCGGCGTGGTGGCCAACGGTACGGTGTACATCACCGTCACCCAGCCTGCCCAGCCCGTGACGCCGTCCATCAGCTTCTCGGATGTTCCCAAGAACTCCAACACCAGCTGGTACTATGACTGCGTGGCCCGTCTGGTCAGCAACAAGATCGTGGGCGGTTATCCTGACGGCACCTTCAAGCCCAACGGCTCCGTGACCAACGCCGAGGCCCTCAAGCTCATCATGCTGGCCGCCGGCTATCCCTCCCAGCCCAACGCGGAGGCCAACGGCGTCCCCGGCATGTGGGCCGCCAACTACCTCAACGCCGCCATCAACGCCGGCATCGTCTCCAGCAGTGAGATGAAGACTTCCGACCTGAACAAGGCCATCAACCGCAACACCATCGCTTCCATCACCGCCAAGGCCCTCAAGCTGACCCCTGTCACCGACGGCAGCAACAGCCCCTTCGCTGACAGCAAGGATCAGTGGGTCCTGGCCCTGAACAAGGCCGGCATCATCCAGGGTACCACCGAGGCCAGCGGCACCACCTACTTCTACGGCACCCAGTCCCTGACCCGTGCCCAGCTGTGCCTCATCATCGAGCGGGTGATGAACTACAAGCAGACCGGTTCTGCCGCCACTCCCAGCACTCCCAGCAACGGCGGCAATAACTCCAGCAGCTCCTCCAACGAGAAGCCCGGCTGGCTGAATACCTGATTCCCTCTCTGCCCGAGCAGACCCCCGGGGCCACCGGCCCCGGGGGTCTTTTTGCAAAAGAGGGGGGAAAACGCCTGCAATCGTGAATTTATCACTTGAAAATTCCAGGGTTTTGCAATAAAATGGAAGCCTACAGAAATAGGAAGGAGAACTACAATGCCTAATTACGTTTTCTCGTTTATCGGTACCGGAAGTATGGGCTCTGCCCTGGCCCGGGCCGCCTGCAGGAGCGTCCCGCCGGAGAAGGTCCTCCTGGCCAACCGCACCTACTCCAAGGCCCAGGCGTTGGCCAATGCGCTGGGGTGCGTCCCCGCGGCAAGCAATATCCTGGCCGCGGAGCTGGCGGACTACGTCTTCCTGGGGGTAAAGCCCGACCAGATGGCGACGGTGGCCCGGGAGATCGGCCCCGCCCTTCGCCAGCGCCGGGACCCCTTCGTCCTGGTGACCATGGCCGCGGGGCTGACCATGAAGCAGGTCTGCGAGATGGTGGGCTCCCCCTGTCCGGTGATCCGCGTGATGCCAAACACCCCCAGCGAGGTAGGGGCGGGGCTGATCCTCTACGACGCCAACGAGCGGGTCACGGAGAGAGATCTGGCGCACTTTACAGAGCTCATGTCCAGCGCCGGGACCCTGGACCGCCTGGAGGAGGCCCTCATCGACGCGGGGAGCGCCGTGGCGGGGTGCGGTCCGGCGTTCGCGGCCCTCTTCCTGGAGGGCCTGGCCGACGGCGGCGTGGCCTGCGGGCTTCCCAGGGAGAAGGCGGTGCTCTATGCCGCGCAGATGCTGGAGGGCACGGCCCGGCTCCTCCGGGAGACCGGACAGCACCCGGGGCAGATGAAGGACGCTGTCTGTCCGCCGGGAGGGTCCACCATCGCAGGGGTCCGCGTCCTGGAGCAGAGGGGGTTCCGAGCCGCGGCCATGGATGCGGTGCTCACGGCGTGGGAGCGCACGCAGGGGCTTGGTAAGACAGGCGCGTAGCGCAAAATAAAGTTTAGGGCCGCCCTTTTCAAAGGGCGGCGGGGTCCAGGCAACAGCCAGCCGAAGGCTGGCCAAGCCCAAGCCGCCGCAGACAGCGCAGGGGGCAAAGCCCCTGGTGGGTTTGGGCGAAGCCCAACATTCATTCATAAAAAGATAAGGAAAGGCATCTTATGGCATACTCGATCTATCATCTTCTCTGGTTTTTTCTTGTGTACTCCATCCTGGGCTGGTGTGCGGGGGTGGCCTACGCCGCCGTGCGGCGGAAGACCTTCGTCAACACCGGCTTTCTGAGTCTGCCGCTGTGCCCCGTATACGGCGTGGCGGCGGTGCTGTTCTCCATCTTCCTGCCGGAACTGCGGGAGAGCCTGTTCTTCCTCTTTGCGGGCGGCGCGGTGATCGCGTTTTTGCTGACCTTCATCACCGGCCATCTGCTGGAGCGCATTTTCCACCGGCGGTGGTGGGATTTCAGCGCCCGGCGGTTCCAGTTCGACGGCTATGTGTCCTTCCCGCTCCTGGCGGTATGGGGCGCTTTGGCGGTGCTCTGTATGCGCGTGGGCAACCCCCTCATTATCCGCCTGCTGGGGCTCCTCCCCATGGCGGCGGGGCGCATCATACTGCTGGTTCTGCTCATTCTCCTGGGGCTGGACGCGGCGTTCTCCCTGGGGTTCCTGCTGCGCATCCGGGTCCACACCAAGCGGCTGGCGGAGTTCTCCGAGGAGGTCTCCGAGGACTTCCGGGAGGTCTCCGCCCATCTCGGGAGCGCCATCACCCGCCGGGTTCACCGCCGTGTGGCCCGGGCGTATCCCAGCCTGGAGGCCGGGAAGCTGGTGGAGGCCCAGGCGGAAAAGCCAGAAAAGTCCGGCGTCTTCGCTGAGGGGTGCAGTTTTGACAAACTGGTGTGGCTGTTCGTCATCGCGGCCTTCCTGGGGGACATCATCGAGACCATCTTCTGCCGTGTAGTGGGGGGCACGTGGATGAGCCGGAGCAGCCTCGTCTGGGGGCCCTTCAGCGTGGTGTGGGGCCTGGGCGGCGTGATGCTGACGGTGGTGCTCTACAAGTACAAGGACCGCAGCGACCGGTACATCTTCCTGGCGGGCACGGTGCTGGGCGGGGCCTATGAGTACGCGTGCAGTGTGTTCACGGAGCTGGTGTTCGGCACCGTCTTCTGGGACTACAGCGCCATGCGCTTCAACCTGGGGGGCCGCATCAACCTGCTCTACTGCTTCTTCTGGGGCATCGCGGCGGTGGCGTGGCTGAAGGGGGCGTACCCCCTGCTCTCCGGGCTCATCGAGAAGATCCCCGTCAAGGCCGGTAAGATCGGCACATGGGTCCTGGTGGTGTTCATGGTGAGCAATATGGCTGTCTCCACCCTGGCCCTGGGCCGGTACAGTCAGCGCCAGGCGGAGCCGGAGGGGGCGGAGGCGTCCGCCTTTGCCGCCGTACTGGACGAGCGCTTCCCCGACGAGCGCATAGCGCGGGTCTATCCCAACCTTATCATAGTGGAATAAGAAACAAGGCTCAGGGCGCTTGTCCCTAAGCCTTGTCAGCACAAAAAACTGCTCAATGGGCTGAGTAATGCTGTCCCGCGGAGTTGCCGCTGGTGATATGGCGGTCCATCATCCGGCGCACTCCGGCGGCCTCGGTGAGGCCCATCTTGTCGCCACGGATGGCGGCGGCGGTGTTGCCGGTCATGCCTGCGGAACTGCCGTGGAGGAGGTCGAAGAGGCACCATTTCGTGGTGACCTCGGTGTCTTCCCTGCCGACCCGCATGGAGACCACGCCGTCCTCCACCTGCACCGCGCCCCGCTTCACCATCCGGCGGATGGCGGTGCGGGTGACGGAGCCCTTCCACCCCAGACGGACGCGGCAGAGGTCCATCAGCTCCCTGCGGCCCAGGGGGCCCTTCTCCCAGAGGATCCCGCAAAAATTGTTTTCGCTGTCGTAGAGTTTCAGTTTCATGACGAACCTCCTTTGTCCGCAGTCGTGTGGTTGGATTGTTTCCATTTTAACATACTGCAGCGGATTTGTCAAGGTTAAACAAAAAATGGGAGGGAAATTTGAAATAAATGGCAGGGATATCCAATGCCTGTCCGTCCCGCCCTTGACACCGCGCGGGAAAAGTGGTATAAAAAAGACAGAAGAGAAAGGAGTGGTCCTGTGAAACGATACGAAAACATGATGGAGGGCTTTGTCGAGGAGGTACTGGATATCATGGGAGACAGCCTGGGCTGCTGCATGTGCGAGCAGTGCCGCAACGACGTGGCCGCCCACGCCCTCAACCAGCTCCCGCCCCGGTATGTCGTCTCCCACATGGGCGGCGCCATCAGCAAGGCGGACACCATGCGCATCCAGCACCTGACCGACGTGCGCACCGCCGTACTCCAGGCCGCCCAGGTGGTCAAGGAGCACCCCAGACACTGAAGTCCTGCCGTTCCAGAACAGGGGACCCGAACGCGAACTGCGTCCGGGTCCCCTTTTTTGCCCCGGAGGGCTGTCAAAATTTCCCCGGGCGTCCGTTTTCGACAGGAACCGCCCCGCCCGGGAACGTATAATATCCTCAAACTCAACAAAGGAGACAAGCCATGGAGATGACCTACAAAGCGGAAGACCGGCAGCTGACCATCGCCCTCAGCGGGGAGCTGGACCACCACGGAGCCAAGGGCCTCATGGACGCCATCGACCGGTGCATGGAACAGCACCTGCCGGTGAAGACCTTTCTCGACCTGCGGGAGCTGACCTTCATGGACAGTTCCGGCATCGCCGTGGTATTGCGGGCCAAGCGCCGCATGGAGGCCCTTGCCGGGACCCTGGTGGTGGTGAACATCCCCCGTCAGGCCGCCCGAGTGCTGGAGACGGCGGGGCTCAGCCGGTATATCGACCTGGTTTAGGAGGTGCGCCAACATGAAATGCGAAAACTACATAACCTTTGAGTGCCTCAGCCGGAGCGCCAACGAGGCCTTCGCCCGGGGGGCGGTGGCCTGCTTCGCCGCCCAGCTGGACCCCACCCTGGAGGAGCTGGGGGACATCAAGACCGCTGTCAGCGAGGCGGTCACCAACGCCATCGTCCACGCCTACCCGGACATCCTGGGCCGCATCCAGGTCCGCTGCCGCATCCTGGAGGGGGACGTGCTGGAGATCGTGGTCCGGGACTGGGGCAGGGGCATCGCCGATGTAGAGCAGGCCCGGGCCCCCCTCTACACCACCGGCGGCCCGGAGCGCAGCGGCATGGGCTTCACTATCATGGAGAGCTTCATGGACCGCCTCACCGTCCGCTCCTCCCAGGGCAAGGGCACCCGGGTGGCTATGAGCCGGCGCATCCGCCGCCGCCGGGCGGACCGATGACCGGCGAGGCCCTGGACCTCCTCCTCCAGGCGCGGCAGGGCGACGAGGAGGCCACTTCCCGGGTCCTGGAGCAGAACAGCGGCCTCATCTGGGCCGTGGTCCGCCGCTACTACGGCAAGGGCGTGGAGCCCGAGGACCTCTACCAGCTGGGCTGTCTGGGGTTCCTCAAGGCGGTGCGGGGGTTTGACGCGGACTACGGCACCCAGTTTTCTACCTACGCCGTCCCGAAGATCGCCGGGGAGATCCGCCGCTACCTCCGGGACAACGGCGCGGTCAAGGTGGGCCGCACCCTCCGGGAGCAGGGCATCAGCGTCTTTGCCGCCCGGGAGCGCCTGCGGGGCGTCCTGGGCCGGGAGCCCGCCCTCTCCGAGCTCAGCGAGGAGACGGGCCTCGCCCCCGAGGAGATCGCCGCCGCGGAGCTGGCCACCGCCCCGCCGGAGAGCCTCCAGCAGGAGAACGCCGACGGCCTTACCCTGGAGTCCACCCTCGCAAGCCCCCTGGGCGAGGAGCACCTGCTGGAGCACATCGCCCTGCGCTCCGCTATTGACGCCCTCCCGGAGCAGGAGAAAAAAACCATCCTCCTGCGCTTCTACAAGGGCCTCACCCAGCAGCAGTGCGCCAAAATTTTATCTGTCAGTCAGGTGCAGGTTTCCCGCCTGGAGAAGCGGGCTCTGGAAAAATTGCGGAAGGATATGCTGTAGAGGCCGGGAGGGGCTTGCCTCCCGGCCTCTTTGCTGCAAAATGGTAGCTGTGACTGCCCGATATCTCCCCCAAATTAGTTGATATCGACAAAAATCGCGTTTCTATTTTGTCCACGCCTCCAAAGATACCGGAAACGAAAGAAGCTAACTTGACATACAAGGAAATATAATGATATAATATGAATCGACAAAGGAAGGGCCAAGCCGCGCCGCTCCCGGCTTCCGGGGCTGCGGCAGACGGAAATATGAAAATAGGAGGGATCCCATTTGTTCAAGTATGTATGCAAACGGCTGCTCTATGCGATACCGGTCTTCCTGGGGATCACATTCGCGGTTTACGCGCTCATCAATCTGGCGCCGGGCGGTCCGCTGGCCATCCTGGCCTCCTCCGGCGAGATGTCCCTGAGCGACCTGGAGGCGCTGAAGGTCTCCCTGGGCTTGGACAAGCCCCTCATCGTGCGCTACTTCCTCTGGCTGGGCGGCCTGTTCCAGGGGGATCTTGGGACCTCCTACCGCACGAGCCAGGAGGTGGGTATGATGATTGCCCAGCGCATCCGCCCCTCCCTGCTTCTGACGGGCACGGGTATCCTGGGGGCCATCCTCATCGGGATTCCCCTGGGGATCCTCTCCGCGTACAAGCCGAACTCCGCCTGGGACCACCTGGGCTCCTTCGTGTCCTTCATCGGCGCGTCCTTCCCCAGCTTCTTTCTGAGCCTCCTGCTCATCTACGCGCTGGCCGTGAAGCTGGGCGCTTTCCCGACCAGCGGGATGTACGCCTCCGGCGGCGGGGAGAGCCTGGGGGATCTCCTCCACCACCTGGCGCTGCCCGCCTTCGTCTGCGGCATCCAGCCCATTGGCAACTACATCAAGCAGACCCGCTCCAGCGTCATGGAGGTGCTCAACGAGGAGTACATCAAGACCGCCCGGTCCAAGGGCCTGACCAACACGGTGGTGGTCATCAAGCACGCCTTCCGCAACGCCCTTATCCCGGTTGTCACCACGGTCAGCCTCTCCATCCCCTTCCTGGTGGGCGGCGCTGTGGTGGTGGAGCAGATTTTCGCCTGGCCGGGTATCGGCAGCCTCATGATTACATCCATTCAGAGCCGGGATTACCCGGTGATTATGGGTGTCACGATGCTCATCTGCGGCGTGGTGCTGGCGGCGAACCTGGTGCTGGACCTGATCTACGCAGCCCTTGACCCGCGCATCCAATTCCGATAAGGGGGGCAGAGAGATGAAACACATCATGCAGTCCCAGGCGATGAAGAAGTTTATCCGCAACAAGCGTGCGATGACCGGACTGGCCGTCGTGGCATTGCTGACGCTGTCGGTCCTGCTGCTGCCCCTGGTTCTGGACCTGGACCCCTACACCACGGACCGGGAGGCGGGCTTCAACCAGCCCCCCTCCGCCGCCCACATCTTCGGCACCGACGACGTGGGCCGGGACCTCTTCGCCCGGGCGCTCTATGGCGGGCGCACGTCCCTCTTCGTGGGCATCACGGCCACCATCATCTCCGTGCTCATCGGCATTCCCCTGGGCCTCATCGCCGGGTACTTCCGGGGCATCGCGGAGTCCATCATCATGCGCACGGCGGACGCCTTCATGTCCTTCCCGTCCATGGTGCTGATCCTTGTGCTGGTGGCGGTGTTCGGCCCGTCTATCCTCACGGTGACCGTGGTTATCGGCGTACTGGGCTGGACCTCCATCGCCAAGCTCATCTATGGCAACGTCCTCTCCATCCGGGAGCGGGAGTACATCGAGGCCGCCAGGGCCGTGGGGCAGCGGACCGGGCCCATCCTCTTCTCCGAGGTGCTGCCCAACGCCATCCCGCCGGTGTGGGCCAACCTCTCCTTCCGTGTGGCGGGCGCGGTTCTGACCGAGTCGTCCCTGAGCTTTCTGGGCATGGGCGTGCAGACCCCCCAGGCATCCTGGGGCAACATCATCTTTGCGGCGCAGAACCTTCTGGTGCTCACGGCCAGGCCCTGGGTCTGGCTGCCGCCGGGGATCTGCATCATCCTGGTTGTGATCGGTTTCAATTTTATCGGCGAGGGCGTCCGCGATGCCCTTGACCCGAAAACCAGATAATTGGAACAATACTGAAGGAGGATCTACCATGAAAAGAAACGCGAGACGCATCCTGACCCTTATCCTCGCCATGGCAATGACCCTGGGAATGCTGGCCGGCTGCGGCGGGGACGACAGCTCCACTCCCTCCAACGGCAATGATGCCCAGGGCGGGACCACCGCCCCCAGCACGCCCGCAGCGCCTGACAGCGGCAGCTCCGGCGGCGGCGATTACTCCGGCGTGGTCATTACCTACGGCATGACCACCGCCTGGGATACCGTCAACCCCTACGGCTCCTCTTCCGGCTCCCTGTACCAGAACGTGACCGTCGACACCCTCTATGACCGTCTGGCCTTCATCGAGGAGGCCGGCACCGGCGTCAGCCCCCGGGGCGCCAAGAGCTGGGAGTCCGCCGACGGCGGCCTGTCCATCCTCTTCCACCTGGACGAGAACGCCAAGTGGCATGACGGGGAACCCGTCACCGCCGCCGACTGGGTCTGGACCGCCCAGCTCATCACCAATCCCGCCTTCCCCTTCGGCCTGCGCAGTGAGTTCAACACCTGGGCCGGCACCGGAGACGACGGCGCGGAGACCGGCGAGAAGTCCGTGGGCCTGGAGGCCGTGGATGAGTACACCCTGAAGATGACCCTCAAGAGCGCCATGCCCGCCGAGGACTGGCTCATCCTCCACAATAAGTACTTCTACGTGCTGCCCCAGCACCTGCTGGGGGACATCCCAGTGGAAGATCTGATGGCCGCAGACTTCTGGAAGAACCCCGTCGGCTCCGGCCCCTGCACCTTTATCTCCGAGATCTCCGGCAGCGAGCTCCAGCTGGGCGCTTTTGCGGACTACCACATGGGCGCGCCCAAGTTTGGCAAGCTGGTCATCAAGGTCATCGCCAATACCAACACCGTCACCTCCGTGGCCGCCGGTGAGATGGACGCCTTCTTCGGCAGTCCCACCGTGGACGACGCCTTGGCCGCCGAGAGCCTCAGCGGTGTGGACGTGACCAAGTCCAGCGCCCCCACGGGCCTTGTCTCCCTCATCATCAACAACCAGAACGTCTCCGACAAGCGGATCCGCCAGGCCATCGCCTTCGCGGTGGACAAGGAGCTCCTGATCGAGCAGTCCCTCCAGGGCATGGGCGTGGCCTCCTCCACCTGCATCATCCCCGGCTCTGAGTACGATGCGGGCATCCAGTGGCAGCGGGACGTGGACAAGGCCAAGGAGCTCCTCGCCGAGGCCGGCTGGGACCCCGGCACCACCCTGACCATGGCCATCGGCTCCTCCCGGGAGAGCATGGCCGCCGTCATCCAGCAGAACCTGGCCGAGGCCGGCATCAAGGTGGACATCCAGACCGTTGAGGTGGCCACCATGTTCTCCGGCCTCCAGGACGGCACCTACGACCTGGGCATCAGCGGTTCCACCGCCATGGGCTACCCCCTGTGGATGAGCGGCTACTATGACTACCGCAACGCCACTTACTGCCAGATCAGCGACCACGCCTATGCCGACCTCCAGGAGGCCATCGCCGCCGAGATGGACGAGGCCAAGCGCAAGGACCTGGTCAAGGAGTACCAGGAGCTGCTCTGGGACCAGATGCCCCTGGTGCCGGTCTACCACGGCTACAGCTTCAGCGTCAAGGCCTCCCGCCTCCAGGGCTACAACGGCTTTGAGAGCGCCCAGAACAACCAGCGGGTCTGGGAGTGGAGCGTAACACAGTAACAAAACGATTTGGGAGGGGATACGAGTGGATAAGCATTTGCTGGAAATCAAAAATTTAAAGGTTTCTTTCCACATCGGAAAAAAGAAACTGGCAGCAGTGGAAAATGTGGGGTTTTCGCTGGATCGGGGCAAGATTATCGGCATTGTGGGAGAATCCGGGTGCGGAAAAAGCGTGACAGCCACATCGATCCTGCGGCTGGTATCCCCTTCCGTCTGCGAAATTGACGCCGGCAGCGAGATCCTTTTCAACGGCGAGGACCTCTCGAAGGCGCCGGAGGCAAGGATGCGGGAGATCCGGGGCAGCGAGATCTCCATGATCTTCCAGGAGCCCATGAGCTCCCTGAACCCGGTCTACCGGATCTCCGACCAGATGATGGAGATGCTCCGTACCCACGACAGGACCATCTCCCGGCAGGACGCATTGGCCCGGTGTGTGGAGATGCTCCGGCGGGTGGGCATCCCCTCCCCTGAGCAGCGGGTGAAGGAGTACCCCCACCAGCTCTCCGGAGGGATGCGCCAGCGGGTGATGATCGCCATGGCCCTGCTGTGCGACCCGAAGCTGCTCATCGCCGACGAGCCCACCACCGCCCTGGATGTGACCATCCAGGCCCAGATCCTGCGCATCATCCGCCGCCTGACCCAGGAGATGGATACCGCAGTGATCCTCATCACCCACGATATGGGGGTCATCGCGGAGACGGCCGACTACGTGATGGTCATGTACGCCGGCAAGTCCGTGGAGTACGGCACGGCGGAGGATATTTTCGACCGCCCCATGCACCCCTACACCGTGGGCCTGCTCAGCTCCATCCCAAAGCTGGGCAGCGGGCAGGAGGAGCGCCTGTACACCATTGAGGGAACGGTCCCCGGCCTGGACGAGATGCCGGAGGGCTGCCGCTTTTGCACCCGCTGCCCCTATGTGGAGGAGCGCTGCCGGCAGGCGGACCCAGGGATGCGGCGCTCCGGCGGCCACCTGGCGCGCTGCTGGCGCTGCGGGAAGGAGGAACAAGCATGACAGCTCCGCTGTTGGAAATCAGGAACGTCAAAAAATACTATCCCGTCAAGAAGGTCCGGGGCGGGGAGGACATCGCGGTAAAGGCTGTCGACCAGGTGAACCTTACCGTGGAGCAGGGGGAGATCATCGGCCTTGTGGGCGAGTCCGGCTGCGGCAAATCCACCCTGGGCAAGACCATCCTCAAGCTCCACAGCGTCACCGGCGGCCAGATCCTGTTCCACGGGGAGGACATCACCCGCTATTCGGAAAAGCAGATGCGTCCCCTGCGGGAGAAGATCCAGATCATCTTCCAGGACCCCTATGCGGCGCTCAATCCCAAAAAGAAGGTCCTCCAGTCGGTAATGGCCCCGCTGGACGTGACGGGGCGCTACTCCCGGGAGGAGAAGCTCAAAAAGGCCGCCGCCATCATGGAGGAGGTGGGCCTGAGCGAGAAGACCCTGGAGAAGTTCCCACATGAGATGTCCGGCGGCCAGCGGCAGCGGGTGGTCATCGCCCGGGCCCTCATCAACGACCCGGAGCTGGTCATCTGCGACGAGCCGGTGTCGGCCCTGGACGTGTCGGTGCGCTCCCAGGTGCTCAACCTCCTCAAGGACCTCCAGCGGGAGCGGAACCTCACCTATCTCTTCATCTCCCATGATCTGAGCGTGGTGGAGTACCTGTGCGACAAGGTGGCGGTGATGTACCTGGGAAGGATCGCGGAGTACGCGGATAAGAGGCAGCTCTACGGCAGTCCCCTGCACCCCTACACCCGGGCTCTGCTCTCGGCCATCCCGGTACCGGATATCCACGCGAAGAAGGAGGAGATCATCCTGGAGGGCGAGCTCCCCAGTCCCCTAGACCCGCCCAAGGGGTGCCTCTTCAGCACCAGGTGCCCCCACGCGACGGACCGCTGCCGCGCCGAAGCCCCCAGGCTCACGGAGCTCCAGGACCCGGACGGCGCTGTGCGCAGTGTGGCGTGTTTTCTGCACCAGGAAAGAAATTGAGGCGAATAAGGATGAAAAAATTGATTTTAGTCACCCCGGGCATCCGCTTCAACCCTATGGGCGTCCCGGTTCTCTCGGTCAACGGCACGTATATGAACGCCATCGCCGCAGCAGGCGGCATCCCGGTGATGCTGGGGAGCACCCCGCTGGCGGAGGAGTACGCGGAGATGGCCGCGGGCCTGGTCATCACCGGCGGGGGGAGCGTCCACCCCACCCGGGATGGGGAGACCTTCATGCACCTGGCGGACAACGACCCCGCCATCGCCCACAACCTGAAGGCCGGATGCAACAGCGTCCGGGATGAGATGGAGTTTGCCGCCTTTGAGGCGTTCTTCCGGAGGAAAAAGCCCATCCTGGGCATCTGCCGGGGCCACCAGCTGGTCAATGCTGCCACCGGGGGTGCCAATATGCTCAACTTCCCCCGCAAGCACGCGGTGGAGCACTCTGAAGGCATCGCCCACGACGTTCTGGCGGAGCCGGGGAGCTTCCTGGCGCGGATCTACGGGGAGCGCTTCCTGGTCAACAGCTTCCACCGGGACTGCGCCTGGTCGGTGGGGCCCGGGATGCGGGAGGCGGCCAAGAGTCCGGACGGCCTCATTGAGGCCATTGAGCACCGGGACTTGCCGGTGTTCGGCGTCCAGTTCCACCCGGAGCGGATGCGGGGGGATAACCGTGTGCCCGCCCTGGGGCCGGACGGCACAAAGCTGTTTGAATTTTTCGTCAATATCTGTTGAAAGGTGTGAACTATGACAATGACAGTGAAAGAGATCGTGGGGGAGATCAAAGAGAAGCTGGAGCGCGCCGGGGGGCTCAAACATGTGTACTTTGTGGCCTGCGGGGGCTCCAAGGCGGCCATCTTCCCGGGACTCTACCTCCTGCAGAGCGAGGCGAGGACCTTTGGGGCCACCACCTACACCAGCAACGAGTTCGTCCACGCCGCGCCCAAGGAGCTCGACAGCCGCTGCCTGGCCGTCATCTGCTCCCTGAAGGCCACCCCCGAGACGGTGGAGGCGGTGCGGACCGCCAACGCCGCCGGGGCAGTGACCATCGCCATGACCGGCAGTATGGAGACCGGCATGGCCAAGGTGGGACAGTATGTAGTCACCTACTCCAACGGGGACGAACAGGTCTACAGCGACTCCAACCAGTCCAACGCCCTGCGCATCGGCTTTGAGCTGCTCCACCAGATCGAGGGCTGGGACAAGTATGAGAAGGCCATGGCCGCCTATGCCCAGATCGACGCCATCGTGGCGGAGGGGAAGGAGCGCTGCTTAGCAGAGGCCCGCTCCTGGGCGGAGAAATATCAGGACGAGCCCATCTTCTATGTCTTAGCCTCCGGTCCCAACTACGGCGTTGCCTACTCCATGTGCTGCTGCCACTTCATGGAGATGCAGTGGAAGCATGCGGTGTGCCTGCACACAGGGGAGTACTTCCACGGCTCTTTCGAGACCACCGACAGGGCGCTCCCCATGGTTCTCCTTATGAGCGAGGGCCGCACCCGCCCCCTGGACGAGCGGTGCCTGCGCTTTTTGGAGCAGTACGCGGAAAACTACATCACCATCGACTTCCAGAAGCTCAACGCCGGGCGCATCGACCCGGAGGTGGCGGAGTTCTTCAACCCCGTGGTCCTCATCCCCATCGAGCGCTTCTACGTTGCCCAGATGGCGGAGCTGAGGGGCCACTCCATGGACGAACGGCGCTATATGTGGAAGGTTCCGTATTAAATTTCCCCAAAGAAGCGGCCCCGCAGTCTGTCGCATCCTCCAAAAAATCCCGGCTTTTTCCGCAAATTTTCCCCCCTCCCTTGTGATTTCCGTTTCCATGTGTTAAAATCAACAAAAGGAAAGCCGGACCGGCATGACTGGAGGGAATGGAAGATGTTGACTCAGGGCACGGCAACGCCGCTCTACGTCCAGCTGATGAACGAGGTGGAAAAGAGCATCCTCAGCGGCGCCTACCAGCCGGGAGACAAGCTCATGACGGAGGCGGAGATGGCGAAGACCTACGGCGTCAGCCTCATCACAGTGCGAAAGGCCATAGGCTCCCTCACGGAGAAGGGGCTGGTGGTCCGCAGGCAGGGGAAGGGGACCTTTGTGGCCAAGCCCAAGTTCTCCCGGAATATGAAAAAGCTCCAGAGCTTCAGCGAGATGTGCGAACAGATGGGCGTGCGCCCCGGGGCAAAGATGCTGGAGAACCGGCTGGTCAGCGCCGACGAGAAGACCGCCCAGCGCCTGGGGGTGGATCCGGGCAGCAGCGTGGTGTACATCTCCAGGCTTCGCTGCGCGGACCGGGAGCCGGTGCAGATCGAACGGAGCTGGTTCCCCCTGCGCTACGCTTTTTTGCTGGACGCCTGCTTTGACGACAACTCGCTGTTCGACTTCCTGCGGGAAAAGGATGGCAGCCAGGTGGCCAGCTCTGAGAAGATTATCGAGCTCTGCCGGGCTACTGCGGAGGAGGCCCGCCTGCTGGAGGTCAAGCAGGGGGACTACCTTCTCTTTGTCCGCAGCACGGCCTATGAGCGCAGCGGCGAACCCATGTATGCGGGCATCCAGATCATCAACGGCGACCGCTTTTCCCTCTATGTCTATGAATCCAGCGGGGAGGACCTCCTCTGACGGACGGGGACGCGGCGCATCAAAACCAACAAGCCCTCTCTCTGAGGAGAGGGCGGGAGGCATCCATGAAGGTTATCGGCATTGGTGACAATGTATGCGACAAGTACGTCCACCTGAAGACCATGTTCCCCGGGGGACAGGCGCTCAACTTCGCGGTCTACGCCAAAATGCTGGGGGCGGACGCCTCCTACATGGGCGTATTCGGCCGGGACGAGGTGGCGGACCACGTCCTCACCACCTTGGACCTGCTCCAGGTGGAGCACGGCCGCTGCCGGCAGTACGAAGGGGAGAACGGCTTTGCCAGCGTCACGCTGGTGGAGGGGGACCGGGTCTTCCTGGGCAGCAACCGGGGCGGCGCGGCCCGGGAGCACCCCTTGGAGCTGACGGAGGAGGACCTGGCCTATATTCGAGGCTTCTCCCACGTCCACACCAGCAACAACAGCTACTTCAACAGCCAGCTGGCTAAGGTGAAGTCCACCGGTGTGTCTCTCTCCTACGACTTCTCCGGCAGATGGCGGGACGAGGCTTTCGTGGCCCAGGCGGCCCCTTATGCGGACTACGCCTTTCTCTCCTGCGGTTCCGCGCCGCTGGAGGAGGCGCAGGAGGTCTGCCGGAGGCTTTGCGCCGCAGGATGCGGCCGGGTCATCGCCACCAGGGGGAGCGCCGGAGCGCTGTATTACGACGGCGCGGACTTTTTCCAGCAGCCGCCGGACCCGGTGGAGCCTGTGGATACCCTGGGCGCCGGAGACTCCTTCGCCACGGCCTTCCTCCTCTCCTTTTTGGAGAGCTTGGAGCGCGCCGGGGAGCGGATGGCCGCAGACCGGCCCCTCTATGAGGAGGAGGTCCGGGCGGCCCTGCGCCGGGGCGCGGCCTTCGCGGCCAAAACCTGCCTGGTCCAGGGGGCCTTCGGCCATGGAAAGGCGTTTTTGCCGGAATAACAGATTCTATCAATGGAGAGCCTCCGCAGTCAAAAAGACTGCGGAGGCTCCGGTGTTTTCCGGGCAGATCATTATGTCCGCTCTCCGCTTTCCTCCGGTCCCTCCGGCCGCCTGCTCCCCGTGAGCGCATACGCCACCCACTCCGCCACATTGACCGCGTGGTCCCCGATCCGCTCCAGATACTTCGCCACCATCAGCAGGTCCAGCGCCTCCCCGGCGGCAGAGGCGTCCGCAAGGATCAGCTCCATCAGCTCCCCCTTCACCTGCAAAAACAGCCCGTCCACTACATCGTCATACTCCGCGACCCGCTTGGCCAGCGACAGGTCGCTCTTCACAAACGCCTCCACACTCCCGCCGACCATCTTCATTGCCGCCTGGGTCATCTCCGTGATATGGAGCCTTCCCGGCAGGGGCGCGCCGCCCATCTGACACGCAATCTCCGCAATATCCGCCGCCTGATCCCCGATCCGCTCCATGTCGGAGATCATCTTCAGCGCCGAGGAGATGGCCCGTAAATCCCTCGCCACCGGCTGCTGCTGGAGCAGAAGCTTCATACACAAACTCCCGATGTCCCGCTCCCTCCGGTCGATCTCCCGCTCCAGCTCCACCGCCTGCGCCGCCATCTCCCGGTCACCGCTCAGAAGCGCCGCCACAGCCGCGGAAATGGCCTCCCGGCACAGCTCCCCCATGCCCGTCAGCGCGCCGTGGAGCGCCTCCAGCTGCCGCTCAAACCTGCTTCGCATCATCCGAACCTCCCGGTGATATAATCCTCCGTGCGCTTGTCCCGGGGCATGGAGAACAGCGTCTCCGTATCCCCAATCTCCACCAGCTCCCCCAGAAGGAAAAAGGCCGTCTTGTCCGACACCCGCAGCGCCTGCTGCATATTGTGCGTGACCATGACGATGGTGTAGTGCTCCCGCAGCTCCAAAATCAGGTCTTCAATGCGGGCCGTGGAGATGGGGTCCAGAGCGCTGGTGGCCTCGTCCATCAGCAGTACCTCCGGCTTCACCGCCAGGGCCCGTGCGATGCACACCCTCTGCTGCTGCCCGCCCGAGAGCCCCAGGGCGTCCTTTTTCAGACAGTCCTTCACCTCATCCCAGATGGCCGCCGCCCGCAGGGACCGCTCCACGATATCGTCCAGAGCCGCCCTGTTCCACCGCCCATGGGTCCTGGGGCCGTAAGCCACATTGTCATAGATGGACATGGGGAACGGGTTCGGTTTCTGGAACACCATACCCACCCGGCGGCGAAGCTCCGTCACGTCCACATTGGGGGAGAAGACCTCCTCCCCGTGGAACGTCAATGATCCCTCCACCCGGGTGCCCTCAACAAGATCGCTCATGCGGTTGAGGGTGCGCAGGAACGTGCTCTTCCCGCACCCGGAGGGGCCGATGAGCGCCGTCACCCGCCCCGCCGGGATGGCCGCCGTCACATGGCGGAGTGCCTGGGCCCGGCCGTAGAAAAAATCCAGGTCCCGGGCCTTGATGATGTCCTTTTCTTTCATGGAAGTCCCTTTCCCGCCTCCGTGGAACTAGCGCCTGCGCCCCACCGCCCCCGCCGTCAGATTCAGCAGGACCGTGAGGAACAGCAATACCGTAGCCACCGCGAAGGCTGTGGTGAAATCCGAGCGCTCCTTGGCGTACACATACAGCGCCACCGTGAGGGTGGAGCCGGAGGCCTTCACGAGCCCCGAGAGGGACGAGAAGTCCTGCATGGCCGTGGAGAGGCCCGCCGTGTAGAGGAGCACCGCGCTCTCCCCCACCACTCTCCCCGCCGCCAGGATGCACCCCGCAGCGATGCCCCGCACGCTGGAGGGCAGGACCACCGTCCGCACCGTGCGCCACTTTCCCGCCCCCAGGCCCAGCGCTCCCTCCCGGTAGGACCGGGGCACGGTTTTCAGGCTCTCCTGAGTGGCCCGGATGACTGTGGGCAGGGTCATGATGGCCAGCGTCAGCGACCCCGCCAGCAGACTCTTTTGCAGCCCCAGCACCGTACAGAAGAGGATGGAGCCCACCATCGCGTAGAGGATGGAGGGCAGGCCCGAGAGGGTCTCCGCCGCGAACTCCACCGCCGCCGCCAGACGCCGCCTGGGCGCGTACTCCGTCAGATACACCGCCGCGCCCACGCCCAGAGGCAGTGCTGCCGCCAGGGATACGGCGATGACATAAACTGTGTTGAGGATGCAGGGCGCGATACCCACTTGCCCGTGCAAGACGCTCTCCTCCTGGGTGAGGAGCGCCCAGCTGAGCCCCGGCAGGCCCCGCCAGAGCACGTACCCCGCCACAAAGGCCAAAAGGCCCACCGTCACCAGGGCGCCCAGCCGGGGCAGTGCCGCCGCCAGGAGGTTCCACGCCCTGCGCCGCCGTCCTTTTGCCATGCTCACGCCCCCTTCCGCCCCTTCAGGGTCCGGTTCAACAGCAGGTTCACCAGCAGGATAAAGACAAACAGCACCAGCCCGATGGAGAAGAGTGCCTGCCGCTGGAGGGACCCCGGGGAGGCGTAGTTCATCTCAATGGCGATGCCCGTGGTGAGGAACCGGACGCTCCGCAGGAGCCCCGGCATGTTGGGCACGTTGCCCGCCACCATCAGGATGGCCATGGCCTCCCCCAGAGCGCGGCCCACGCCCAGCACCACCGCCGCCGCGATGCCGCTTCGCGCCGCCGGGGCGGAGACCCGAAGCCAGGTCTCCGCCTCCGTGGCCCCCAGGGCGAGGCTCCCCTCCTCGTACTCCCGGGGGACCGCCTCCAGGGCCGTGGTGGTCAGGTCGATGACCGAGGGCAGAATCATCACCGCCAGTACGATGACCGCCGCCAGCAGACTGTCCCCCGCCGGGAGGTCCAGCGCCGCGCGCAGGGCGGGCACCAGGGCGCACATGCCCACCAGTCCGTAGACCACGGAGGGGATGCCCGCCAGGAGGCTCACCGCCGGACGCAGGACCCTTGCCAGAGGCCGGGGCGCGGCCTTGGCAAGATAGACTGCGGTGAAAAATCCCACCGGCACCCCCAGCACCACCGCCCCCGCCGCGCCCCAGAGGCTGGTCAGCAGCATGGGCAGGATGCCGAAGCGGGGAGCTTCGGCGTTGGTGGAATCCCACACCGTGCCCAGCAGGAACTCCCCCAGGCCCGCCTTTCGGATGGCGGGCAGTCCGGCCAAGATGAGGTAGAGGGCGATCAACAGCAAAAACACCACTGCCGCCAGGGCGCAGGCTGCCAGCAGCACGCCCATGAACAGCTCTCCGGGCCGTTCCCGGCTTTTTCTCACAGTCTCACTCCTCCTCACACATCACGGGGCGATGGCCCCGGCTAAGGACAGGTACCCCGCCGCCTCCCCGCTCCGGGCGAAGTCCAGGAACGCCGACGCGGCCTCCCCCAGCCGTGCGTCCCGGCGGGTGACCATGAGGAAGGGACGGCGGAGGGGGTAGTCCCCGCTGCGGACGGTGTCCTCTGTACAGGGGACGCTGCCGATCTTCACGGTCCGCACGTCCTCCCCGGCGGAGGCCAGGGAGGCGTAGCCGATGGCGTTGGGGTTGGAGGCCACACTGCCCACCACGTCGCCGGTGGAGCCGTAGATGTTGGTATAGGCGCACCGGTCCGCCACGCCCGCCAGGTCCTCGAAGGCGGTGCGGGTGCCGCTCCCGGCCTCCCGGCCGTAGACGGCGATGGGGCCCTCTCCGCACCCCAGCTGGTCCCAGGTGGTGATGCGGCCCGTGAAGATACCGGCGAGGCGCTCCAGGGACAGGTCCTCCAGGGGGCGGCAGGGGTTCACGACCACGGCGACCGCGTCCAGGGCGATCAGGTGGGCCGCCGCGCCCTGGGCGGCCTCCTCCGGGCGGAGTTCGCGGCTGGTCAGGCCGATGTCGCAGGCCCCGGAGAGCGCCGCCTCCACGCCCGCGCCGGAGCCGGTGCCGGAGTAGTTGACAGTGACGCCGGGGCATTTTTCACGGAAGGCCTCCTGAAGGACCGCCATCACGTCGGCCATGGAGGTGGAGCCGTCGGTGCTCACTGTGCCCTGAAGCCCCGCGGGGGGCTCGCGTCCGCCGCATCCGGTCAGGAGCAGGCAGAGCATCAGTACCGGCAGGAAGCGTTTTTGCATGGGAGCCCCCTTTCCGCGCTCCGGGAGCGCTTGGATATTACAACCTCCTATATTGTATCGCGGCAGGGGCTGTCCTATACATGGTGCGCCGCCCGTAAAACGCCCCTTGAGATGTATTGTGTAAAGGGTGGTTTCACCATCCAAATACACATTGGCTGATGGTTCATTTGTGGCAAAATGACACAGGCTGGAAAGGCGGTGATCAACCAGCAGGAGGGAACCGAAGCGGGAGCGTCCGGGAATGACCTGGGCGCTCCGTTCTCTTTGTCGGCCCTCTGCTAAGAGCGCACTGAATCACCAACTGCCAGGGCGCGATGGCGGTACTGCCTGTGGCAGTCGTGCGCTCTCCGAGGGGCGGCCCGCCGGATGTCCCTTCCCTGCCCAGTATGGACAGGCCAGCAGACGCCACCAGCGGCTTGTGTATTGTGCGGAGCTGCGCCGATGCACTGGGGGTTTGGGGGGCATTGGCCCCCAACAAGCTGCGCCGGGTATATACCGGGGCATTGCTTGCTACTACTATCAGCCCATCAAATGAGGCTTGTGTATTGGTCACTTTTGTGTTATACTGATGGCTGAAAGAAAACGACAAAGCGGGAGTTTAGAGGGATGATGCCATATGAAGAAAAGTGTTTTAATATTGTTGACTCTTGTTCCTGTAATAGTTGGATATTTAGTTAATGTCTTGATTATGGTTCCTGTAATTGGCATGGCAGGTTTTTACTTACTCCCTCTGCTCACAACAGCCTTTTGGTTTTATCTGGGCAAACAGTTTGCACGCAAATGGAAACCTGTTCCCGCAGTACTGATTGCTCACGCCGTGGGCATTTGTTCACTGTTGGTTTACCTTTGGCAGTTCTTGCTTGAAACAGATGAAACAAGAAGTTTGACATTAGCAGGTTTTTCGCAGATGTTTTCCGCTTCAACACCATTGTATTTATTTGGCAGGATTGCAAGACTTGTTGAACGCCAACCGAATTATGCAGGTAGAGCAACGATGGTCGCCATGCAGGTTATAGCCCTTGTTTATATGACAATTGTTTTCTGTATCGGTATTTATTGGGAAAAGAAAAGGAAATTTTGAATATAGACGAGTTCCAGTTTATCGGGGGGGATTTCATCTTTTGGGGTGAAATCCCCTTGACAAATGTTCTCTTGACACAACCCTCCGGCCATGCTATTGTCAAATCATCACAAAAAGGAGGAAACACTATGTGGAACGATCTGAACACCGGGGCCTATGAGGGCATGATCGCGGAGACGGTGGTGATCCCCGGCCACCATGGGGACATGATCCATGCCTACTGGTCCCGCCCCCTGGGCGCGGGATCCTGCCCGGGCCTGGTCCTGATCCCCCATATGCCCGGCTGGGACGAGTACTGCCGGGAGGCGGCCCGGCGCTTCACCCAGCACGGCTACAGCGTGCTCTGCCCCAACATCTACGAGCGCTTCGGCCACGGCACGCCCGCAGAGGTCAGCAAGCGGGCCATAGAGGCCGGTGGCGTCACCGACGAGAGCACTATGGGCGACTGCCAGGCGTCTTTGGATTTCCTGCGCGCCCAGAGCGCATCCAACGGCAGGACCGGCGTCATCGGCATGTGCTCCGGGGGCCGGCACGCATTCCTCGCCGCCTGCACCCTGGAGGGCGTGGACGCGGCGGTGGACTGCTGGGGCGGCGGCGTGGTCAGCGCCCCGGAGAAGGCCACCCCGGCCCGGCCCAAGGCCCCGGTGGAGTTCGCGGAGGGGCTGGACTGTCCCCTTCTGGGCATCTTCGGCAACGAGGACTTCAGCCCCACCGTGGAGGAGGTGGACAAGCTGGAGGCGGTGCTCAAAGACCTGGGCAAGGACTACGAGTTCCACCGCTACGACGGCGCGGGCCACGGCATCTGGTACTATGATAAACCCATGTACCGACAGGAGCAGGCCATGGACTCCTGGAACAAGGCCCTGTCCTTCCTGGACCGGCACCTAAAGGGATGACGGCCCAGCCTCTGGCCGTGATGGTCAAGCCGGCGGGGTCCCGGTGCAACCTGCGCTGCGGCTACTGCTACTACCTGGGCAGCGACGAGCGCCTGGGGACCGGGCAGGCCCAGCGCATGACGGACGCGGACCTGGAGCGGTTCATCCGCTCCTACATCGCCGCGAGCCCAGGCCCTGCGGTATCCTTCGTCTGGCACGGCGGCGAACCGGTCCTGGCGGGGCTGGACTTCTACCGCCGTGCGGTGGAGCTGCAAAAGAAGTACCTGCCCGAAGGCTGGGAGTGCTGGAACAATTTGCAGACCAACGGCGTACTGCTGGACGATGAATGGTGCGGCTTCCTGGCGCGGGAGCACTTCGACGTGGGCGTCAGCGTGGACGGCGCGCCCTGGCTCCACGACCGCTACCGCCTGGATGCCGGAGGCCGGGGCACCTGCGAGCAGGTGGTATCGGCGGTCCGGCGGCTGAAGGAGCGGGGCATCCGCCCGGATCTGCTGTGCACGGTGAACGCCGCCACGGAGCGGGAGCCGGAGGCGGTCTATCAGGCCCTCCGGGACCTGGACACCGGCTGGGTGCAGTTCATCCCCGTGGTCTGCCGGGACGGGGCGGGGAACGTCACAGCGGACTCCGTCACCCCGGAGGGCTATGGCCGGTTCCTCTGCACGGTCTTCAACAAGTGGCTCTACCACGACGTGGGAGAGATGGACGTACAGCTTTTTGCGGAGATGGCCCTGGTCCTCTCCGGCGGGAGCCCCACCCTGTGCTGGATGGCACGGACCTGCGGCCGGGTGCTGGTGGTGGAGCGGGACGGCGGCGTCTACTCCTGCGACCACTTCGTGGACAGCGCCCACCGTCTGGGGAGCCTCCGGGAGGGGGAGCTGTCCGGCTTTGCGGAGAGCAGCGCCCAGCGCTCCTTCGGCGAGGCCAAGTACACCGGCCTCACGGACAAGTGCCGGGCGTGCCGGTGGCTGTCCCTCTGCGGCGGCGGGTGCCCCAAGGACCGGTTCGTGGGCGCAGAAAACGGCGGACCGGGGCAGAACTACCTCTGCCCCGGTCTGGAAAAGCTCTTTGCCCACGCAGAGCAGCCTCTGCGCACGCTGGTGGACCTCCGCCGCCGGAAAGTGCCCATGCCGGAGATCCTCGCCCGCCTCCGGGAGGAGGAGCGGCGGCGCTGGCAGGGCGTGGGCCGCAATGACCCCTGCCCCTGCGGCAGCGGGAAGAAGGCCAAGCACTGCTGCTGGCCCCTGCGGCCCTAGTCAGGCCACGGTGTGGGTCTTGTAGGCGCTGCCCTCCATGTCCTTCCAGGTGAAGGTCCGGTCCTCCAGCACGAGATAGCCGGGCGCACTGCCGGCCTTGGGGATGGAGGTGGAGCCGGGGTTGACGTAGAGGAACGCGCCGTGGTCCACACAGGCGGGCACATGGAAGTGCCCGTTGAGCAGGACGGTCCCTGCCGCCATGGGCGGCGGGGCCTCCTCGCTCCAGAGGTGGCCGTGGGTGGCGTAGAGGGTGAGGCCGCCCACCTCCAGCAGGGCGAAGTCCGCCATCATGGGGAAGGGCAGGACCATCTGGTCCACCTCGCAGTCGCAGTTGCCCCGCACGGCGGTGATGCGGTCCCTGAGGGTGCCCAGCATCTCCGCCACGGCCATGCAGTCGTAGTCCCGGGGCAGGGCGTTGCGGGGGCCGTGGTAGAGCAGGTCCCCCAGCAGGAGCAGGCGGTCCGGCTGTTCCTGCGCGCAGGCGTCCAGCAGTTTTTTCGTGTAGTAGGCGGACCCGTGGAGGTCCGAGGCGATCATCAGTTTCATGTGGTTCCTCCCTGTTTTGATGTGCCTCCAGTATACAGGGGATGGGCGGGGATTGCAAGTCCCGGATTTTTTCAGAAAGTCCCCGGTTCGCCCTTGAAAAACCCGCCGCAGTTTGGTATACTGAAATTGGAAAAAGCAATACCGCTCATATATTTCGCGGAGATGGCGCGAAAGTTTCTACGGGACCGCCGATCGGCCCCGCTATGGGTGTTCCGGGACAGCCCTTCGGCTGGCCGGGGACGCTTTTTCTTTCCCTGCAAACCCGGGGCTTGCTTGGGAATGAAAAGCAAGCCCGCCGGACCATGAAAGGAGCGGTACCTATGACGGCCATTTTACGCGGAAACATCCTCCACACCCCCGCCTTCGGTGCGCTGGAGGCCATTCCCCGGGGATATCTCGTCCTGGAGGACGGGGTGATCCAGGGGGTGTATCCCTCCCTGCCGGAGACATTTGCCCGCTGTCCGGCGGAGGACTACGGAGACGCCCTGATCCTCCGGTCCTTCGCGGACCTGCACCTCCACGCCCCCCAGTACCCCATGCTGGGCATGGGGATGGACCTGCCCCTGCTGGCGTGGCTGGAGACCTACACCTTCCCCGTGGAGGCCCGGTTCCAGGACCCGGACTTCGCCCGGGTGGTATACCGGGCCCTGGCGGAGGACCTCATCTCCTCGGGCACCACCCGGGTGGCCATGTTCTCCTCCCGGCATACGGACGCCACCCTCATCCTCATGGAGGAGCTGGAGCGGGCGGGGGTGACGGGCCTCGTGGGCAAGGTGAACATGGACCGCAACGGCGGCGCGGTCCAGGAGGGGACGGAGGAGTCTCTCTCCGAGACCCTCCGGTGGCTGGAGCACTGCCGGTTTGAGCACGTAAAGCCCATTCTGACCCCCCGCTTCACCCCCTCCTGCACGGACGGACTGATGGAGGCGCTGGGGCGTCTCGCGGCGGAGCGGGATTTGCCGGTCCAGTCCCACCTCTCGGAGAACGTGAGCGAGGGGGCCTGGGTCCGGGAGCTCCATCCGGACTGCGCCCAGTACTGGGAGACCTACGACAAGTACGGCCTGTGGAAAAAGGGCGCCCTCATGGCCCACTGCGTCCACAGCGATCCCCGAGAGCAGGAGGCCATGGCCCGCTCCGGGGTGTGGGCGGTCCACTGCCCGGCGTCCAACGTGAACTTGTGCAGCGGCACGGCCCCGGTGCGGGAGATGCTGGAGCGGGGCGTCCCGGTGGCCCTGGGGAGCGACATCGCCGGGGGCGACCAGCTGGCCATGAACCGGGTCATCACCGCCGCCATTCGCGCCTCCAAGGTGAAGGCCATGGAGACCGGCAGGGCCTTCCTCACCGTGCCGGAGGCGTACTATCTGGGCACGGCGGCGGGCCACAGCTATTTCGGCGGCGGGGCCGGGTTCCGGGCCGGTGATAGGCTCCACGCGGTGGTGGTGGACGACAGCACCATGCCCCCGCCTGTCCGGGAGCTCACCCTCCCCGAGCGGCTGGAGCGGGCGCTGTACCTCATGGACAAGCGCCACATCCGGGCCGTGTACAGCGAGGGGCGGCGGGTACTGGTAAGAGGAGGCGGAGATCAAGAATGAACGATTACAGCGCCCAGAACAAGCGGGCATGGGAGTACAACGCCTACGACTTCTGGGTGAAGCAGTGCGGACCGCCCGAAGAGCGGGCGCGAAAGGACCTCGCTGATCCTAGGGGGATGCTCAAGCGGTACGCCGCCTACTTTGACGCCTATCCCGGCGTGAAGGTGGCGAACATCTGCGGCTCCTGCGGGAAAAAGGCGGTCCCCCTGGCGATTCTGGGCGCGGACGTGACGGTCTTCGATATCTCGGAGGACAACCGGCGCTATGCCCTTGAGACTGCGGCGGCGGCAGGCGTCCCCCTGGGCTATGAGGTGTGCGATATCCTGGAGATCGATACGGAAGCGTATGGGAACTGCTTTGATGTCGTATTGATGGAGGGCGGCGTATTACACTACTTTCAGGACCTGGACGCGTTCATGGGCATCCTGTACGCTCTGCTGAAGACCGGCGGCAGGATGATATGCAGTGATTTCCATCCCTTCACCAAGATCGCGGACATCCTCCAGTTCGGGCAGCCGTCCATGAGCTACTTCTCAACGGAGGTCTTTGAGGGGGAGATGGCCCATGCCCGCTTTTATGAGGAGCGCGTCCGGGCCCGGATGCCCAAATGCAGATACCGGAAATATACCGTCAGTGAGATCATCAATGCGGTCATAGGTGCCGGGTTCACTCTGCGGAGGTTTGACGAGCACCCCGCGTGGACAGACAGCAGACTGCCGGGGGAGTTTACCCTGACAGCCGATAAGTGACGAACTGACCGCAAATTCTGAATAGAGCAAAAAAGGAGACCAGACAGACATGATTAAACACGTAGTGATGTGGAAATTCCGCCCCGGCACCGAGGCGGAGCAGGCGCGGTTCCTGGAGGGCCTGCGGGGGCTGTACGGCGTGATCCCCCAGATCCGGGAGCAGGAGATCGGCGTGAACCAGGCGGCGGGGAATTACGACGCGGTGCTCATCTCCCTCTTTGAGACCATGGAGGACCTCTCCGCCTACAAGGCGGACCCCCGGCATGTGGAGGTCTCCGCCCTCTGCAAGGCCATCCGGACGGACCGGGTGGCGGTGGACTACGAGGTGTGAGGGAGGGGACGCAATGGCGGCATATTTTGAGAGCTTCGGCCTCCGGGAGCTGGCGGCTGCGCCGGAGGATGCCTTCCGCCTGGCGAGCCTCGCCATGGCGGAGGGACAGCGCATCCCGGGCTACGGCGGGGACTACTTCCGTATGTACCTGGGGGACGCCCAGGTCTTCGTCCGCACCGCCCGGGAGGACGGCGAGGACCAGCTGCTGGGCATGGACACCCACGCGGCAGGGGACTGCCTCTGGGACTGCATCGTGGAGAAGGACGTGACGCCCCCGGAGGCGGACCCCATGTCCCGCCGGGTCCTGGTGCGGGGCGAGGCGGGGCCGGACCGGGCCGTGGTGGACGTGGTCTGCGCCGGGGTGCTCCCGGACATAGAGCCGGGGGACCGCCTGCGGCTGAACATGGCGGGCTTCTGCCTCCGGGCGGCCTACTCCCTGGGGGAGTGCCAGCCGGTGGTGGAGGCTCAGGAGGACACGGTCCTGCTCCAGGGCGTGGTGAGAGACGCCCGGGTGGGGGAGACGTACCTGGGCATGGAGCCGCTGACGAAGTTCCTCCTGGTCACCGCCGGGACGCCCCTGGGGGATGTGACCCTCTGCCACCCCCTGGAGCTGGTGGCAGAGGACCAGAGGGACCTGGTGAAGCCCGGCGCGGTGGTCAGCGCCCACTGCGTGCTCTCCGGCAGTGCGGCGGCGGGGGCGTACGCCGGGGGCATCGTCTACGGCGAGGCACAGAACCTGGCCCTCCTCCGCACGGTGTTCCGGGGCGGGGACGTCCAGCGCCTGCGCCCGGCCCTCCACAGCGAGTGCGCCTGTACCTTCCTGGAGAACCGTCAGGAGGGGGCGGAGAACGCCCTGGAGCTGCTCTCCCTGGTGGCCCGGCAGATGGGGGAGGCGGGCTTTGACCGCTGTGCCTATGGCCGCGTCACCGGCGCAGAGGGGGAGGACGCCCCCCGCTGGAAGGGGCGGCGGTGCCTCCTGCTTGGGGGCGAGGCGGGCTGGGCCTTCCTGTGTCTGGCGGAGCCGGACAGCCTGGGCCGTATCCGGGAGGTCGTCATCACCAACGACAGCCGCCTGGACGTGGAGCCGGGGTAACCCGCCATGGATACGAGAACTCTGATCGTCATCGCCCTGGAGCTGGCGGGCACAGTGGCCTTTGCGGCCTCCGGGGCCATGGTGGGCATCCGCCGGGGCATGGACGTGTTTGGCGTATGTGTATTGGGGTGCATCACCGCTGTGGGCGGCGGCATGACCCGGGATATCATCCTGGGGACTGTGCCTGGGGCGCTCATCCGGCCGGTATACACGACGGCCGCCATCCTGACGGCCCTGGCGGTGTTTGCCGTGTCCTATTTTAGACGCTCCCTCCTCCAGAAGGGGAGCTTCGGCACGGTCTATGAGCGGGCCATGCTGGCCATGGACGCGGTGGGCCTGGGCATCTTCACCGCCTCCGGCGTGGCCACGGGCATCAGCAGCGGATACCTGGAGAACACCTTCCTCCTCACTGTCCTGGGGACCTTGACGGGGGTGGGCGGCGGCGTCCTGCGGGACATGATGGCCGGTGTGCCGCCCTACATCCTGGTCAAGCATGTGTACGCCTGCGCCTCTGTGGCGGGGGCGGTGAGCTGCGTATGGATCTACCGGGGCTTTGGACAGATCCCCGCCATGGTAGTTTCACCCGTGGTGGTGATCCTGATCCGGTTCCTCGCCGTCCGGTACCACTGGAACCTGCCCCATATCAAGCCGGAGTAGCCCCCGGCAGAGGAAAGCGCCTCCCGGGCGGTCTTGAGACCCGGGAGGCGCTTCCTTTTTTCCATACAGAGCCGATCATGAAAAGAGAGTGGTATATTTGTTTCCCGGCGCCTCCCCATTGGCGCCGGAGGAAACACGAAAAAAGTGCCCCGCGCCAAAACACGGAGCACGAAGCCCCGCTGCGGATACAGCGAGGCCGAACTGAAAGCGCACTTCCGGTTTCGGCAGAATGCCGCCAAACCGCCGTGTATCTGACTTATCCTCCGAGGAGGCATCACAGTGACCGACTCGCCGGGCTTCCCACCCGATTCCACGCGCCGCCGGAGCGGCTGCGGTTTGGCACCATATGAACTTGTATTCAGTATAGCACAGGGCGGCGGCTTTGTAAAGGGTTTTGCAGGATTTATTGCATTTTTCTATTCACAGGGCGCGATCAGCTCAGTTTGATGAGGTGGTCCGTGGTGACATCCCCGTCCTCGCTGGCGAGAATCTGGCTCATGTCGGAGACGATGGAGGCGATGGCGGCGGTGGACTGGGTGAAGTCCTTGGAGGTGACCCAGACGTTGCCGTTCTGGACGCTCTTGAAGTCCGCGAAGAGGGGGTTATAGGCGATCATGTCGTCCAGGGACTCGAAGGAGCGGGCGAAGTTGACGTAGAACAGGCAGTCCGCGTCCTTGAACCCGGCGTACCATTCCTCGAAGGTCAGGTTGCTGTTGCCGCCCTCGCCGGGCTTCATGTCCGCGCGGATGTACTCGCCCCCGGCCAGGCCGATCATCTGGGCCATGTAGTCGCCGCCGTTGCGGGCGTAGCACTTGTCGCTGGAGGTGATGTAGCCCATGGCCACGGTCTTGCCGGAGGACTCGGCGGCGGTGGCGGCCTCCAGGAGGGCCTTCTGCTCGTCAAAGTACCGCTGGGCCTCCTCCTCGTAGCCCAGGATCACGCCGAAGACCTTGACCCACTCCACCCGGGCCAGGGGGTGGCCCTCGGCGGAGGAGGTCTCCACAAAGTTGGGGATGCCCAGCTCGTCGAACTTCTCCAGGACCTCGGGGTTGTTGTTGACCATGGTGGTGTCCACGTGGAGCTGGATGCCCTTGGCGGTCATCTGCTCGTAGTCCGGTTCGCTGTACTTGCCGCCGAATTCGATGCACCCGTCCTCCATGCGCTCCACCACGCCGTCGATGTACCAGCCGCTGACCTCGCTGCCCACCAGCTTCACCGCGTCCAGCGCACCGATGGCGTCCAGGAGGGAGACCATACCGGTGCTGGCGATGTAGACGTTCTCAATGGGCTGCTGGAGGACCTTCACTGCGGAATCCAGGTCCTCGGGCACGCTCTTGCCCTCCGGCACCACCAGGTACTGCTCCCCGGTGCCGCTCCCGGCGGTGATCATGCGGTAGCCGCCCTCATAGAGGTCGATGTGGAAGCCCTCCGCATAGTCCAGGGGCATGGCCCCCTCCAGGACCAGCTTGCCATCGGCGCTCTCCTCCGGCTGCTCGGGAGGCGTCTGGGGCCCGGCAGCTGCGGGCTCCTGCTGGGACGGGGTGTTTTCCGGCTCGGAGGGCTTCTCCTGACCGCCGCAGGCCGTCAGAGCGCCCAGGGCCGTCAAAAGGGCCAGGAGCAGGGGCAAAATGCGTGTACTTGTCTTTTTCATCGGTGTTCTCCTTCTTTTTTGTGATCTTATCAACCACTCCGATGGGGGCGGAGGCGGGTTCAAGAGAGGGTGCGCAGGTACTCCTTCCATCCCGGGTACACGCTGATGCCCCGCGCCCGGGCGAAGTCCAGCAGGTCCCGGTTGGGGCGGTTCAAGGCGCCCGCCGGAGTCCCGGCGTCGATGACGGCCTTTGTCCGGACCAGCAGGTCCTCCGCCGCCCGGCAGGCGTCCGCGCCGATGGGCTCGAAGGCCGGGGTGAGGACGACGTGCTCGCTGAGCTCCCCAGCCACCTGACAGTCCACGTCGTTTTCAAAGAGGATGCCCGTGGCGAAGGGGATCTGGTGCTTCTGCAGCGCCCGGTAGCAGGGGATACCGTACCCGGCCCCGGCGGTCACGAACACCTCCGGGGGCCCAGCGGGCCGGGTCAGCTCCACACTGCCGAAGAGCAGGTTGTAGGACCCGTGCCGGATACCGTAGAGCCGGTCGATGGTCTCCGGAGCGAAGATCTCCTCCGGCGGGCCGAAGCGGTCAATGGCGTCCCCTTTGACGCAGATGAGGTAGTCGGAAATTTTTGTGGCCAGGTCGATCTCGTGGAGGCTCATGACCACGGTGATGCCCTTCTCCCGGGCCATCTCCCGGAGGATGTCCAGCAGTTCGATCTTGTGGCGGATGTCCAGATAGGCGGTGGGCTCGTCCAGGACGATGACCTCCGGCTCCTGGCACAGGGCCCGGGCCAGCATGACCCGCTGGCGCTGTCCGTCGGAGAGGGTGGAGAAATCCCGGTCCTCCAGCTCCAGGGCGTGGACCCGCTCCAGGGACTGCCGGACGATCTCCCGGTCCGCCGCCGTGAGGCGTCCCAGGGCATTGGTGTAGGGGTAGCGCCCCGCGGCCACCACCTCGCCGCAAGTCATGAGCTCAGGCCGGATGCGGTCCGTGAGCACCACCGCCACCTGCCGGGCCATCTCCCTGGCCGCCCAGCGGTACACGTCCCGGCCGCCGATGGACACCTCCCCGCCGATCTTTTGCAGGTGGCGGGTGATGGACTTGAGGATGGTGCTCTTGCCCGCGCCGTTGGGGCCGATGAGAGTCAGAATCTTGCCCTTTTCGATGCTGATATCAATGTCGTGGATCAGGACCTGCCCGTTGTAGCCCACGGCCAGGCCCCGGGTCTCAAAGTAGGACATGGCGGACCTCCTACTGTTCCCGGCGCTGCCGGCGGAGCATCATGCCGATGACCACCGGCGCGCCGAAGGCGGAGGTGACGGTGCCGATGGCCAGCTCGGCGGGGGCGAAGGCCGTGCGGGCGATGAGGTCGCAGAAGATGCAGAACACCGCGCCGCAGAGATAGCAGGCCGGGATCACCAGGGCCGGACGGGCAGTGCCCAGCAGGGACCGGGTGATGTGGGGCACCGCGATGCCCACAAAGGAGATGGGCCCCGCAAAGGCGGTGACGCAGGCGGAGAGGAGGCTGCTCAGCAAAATCAGCGCCGCCCGGAAGAGCTTGATGTTGATCCCCAGGCTCTGGGCGTAGCCCTCCCCCAGGGCGTAGGCCCCCATGGGCTTGCTCAGGAGCCACGCCGCCGCGAGGCCCCCCAGGCACAGCGCCGCCGTGGCGCCCACGCCGCTCCAGTTTGCTCCGGAGAAGCTGCCCATGGACCAGCTGGTCAGGTTCACGATATCCTGCTCCTTGGCGAAGGTGATGAAAAAGTCCGTCACCGCCGAGCAGATGTAGCCCACCATGATCCCGATGACCAGGAGCATGGACATATTCCGCGCCCGCTGGGAGAAGAGGAGCACCACCCCCGTGATGACCAATGACCCGGCGAAGGCCGAGAGGACCATCAGCGCCGAGGACACCTGGGAGACGAACCGGGCGGCAAAGATGATGGTAAAGCTCACCACCATCTTCGCCCCCGAGGAGATGCCCAGCACAAAGGGCCCGGCGATGGGGTTGCGAAAGAAGGTCTGGAGCAGGAACCCGGACACCGACAGCGCCCCGCCCAGGATCGCCGCCAGGAGCATCCGGGGCATCCGGATGCTGAAGATGATGCGGCTCTCCGTGGAGGCGCTGATAAGCGTCTCCAGGGCGTTCCCGCCGCGGAGCAGGTCTCTCCCCGCCGCCCGGAGGGCCCCGCCCGTCAGGCGGAACACCTCCCCCGCCGGGATGTCCACACTCCCGGTATTCACGTTCAGCACCAGCCCCCAGGCCAGCAGGGCCGTCAAGAGGGCCGTGGACAGCAGAAACCGGCTCCAGACCGGGAGCCTGCCGCTCTTTTCTTTCATAAATACGCCGCCTTTCCCGCAAAAAATGGGGCCGCCCCCGAAAGGGCGGTCCCATATTGCCGCGTACCAAGCGAGCCTGGGCCGGCCGGGCCCACGCCCGCACTGCGGCTCAAGCTGTTCTCGTCTGCAAAACGCGGAAAAGTGCCTGAGTATGGGAGGCCCTTCTTCCGGCTGTTCCAGCAGGTTTCCTGACTCCACGTCGTCACGCCCCTCCTCGCCTTCTCACGGCCAAAGCCGCAATGGCGGTTTACTCCGCATACCTTACGATACGCGGCGGGGGACGCTCGGTGATTACAGTGACCCGTTCGTGCGGGGATCAAACCCGACTTCCCTTTTATCCCCGGCGGTTCTGTTTTCCCCGCCGGGGCCACTGGACAGCCTTGCTTCTTGATTTGTCGAAAGAATAGCACATTTGGAGAGAGATGTCAACGGGGTTTTTCCCCCTGTTGAAAGATTCATCTCCCTTGATAGCTCCGGGACTTCTCGCCCCGGACCCCCGGTTCCTTTTTCCCCGTGGAAAAAGGAACCAAAAAGACGCTCAAGAAACTACGTTTCTTGAGAATCTTCCTTCATTACGGGGGTTTTTAGTTTACGCTACGACCTGTTTGTCTGGTTTTTCCCAATCACTTCCCTGGGCCGATGCCGGTCCAATCGCTGGAACCACTCCCTGGCCCTTTGGCCTTCTTCGTTGGGTTCGCCTCCGAGAAGCACGCTTCTTTGGAGAGACTACCGGGCCACCGGCACGGTGCGGGCGATACTGCCCATCCCTTCATAGGGCGCGACGGCCCCGGCGCGCCGTCCTCCACAAAACTGCCGCAGTATCGTTCCCTCATTCGTAGGGGCGGATATCATCCGCCCGCTCTATCATCGCCCGCCCCCGGTCAATACCCCTCAATACGCCAATTTCTCCACCGTCCACTCCCGGACGATCTCACTGTAAACAGCGCACTGCCTCTTCGCCAGCTCCACATCCAGATTGATGTAATTCCCGCACTCAGCCGCACTCTTCCCCGGCATCGGCCCCTCAAAAACAGCCCCGGCGGCAAACGTCTCCTTCACCAGCTCCACCGCCTCAGCGTCAGAGAGCTGCCTGCTGTCAAAAAGCAGATAAAACCCCGTCTGACACCCCATAGGCCCAAAATAAATCACCGCATCCTTCGCCCGCCCATTCCGCAAAAGCGTAGCGATCACATGCTCCACCGAGTGCATCTCCCCATTGGTCAGCAGATCCCCGGTGTTCGGCTTCTTGAAGCGCAGGTCAAAGGTCGTCACATTCCCGTCCCGCCGGGAGAGATACATCCCCGGGACCAGCTTGTTGTGATCCACCTGAAAACTGGCAATCCGTTCCATATTCGTACTCCTTTCATCAATGGGACTTACTCCCCGTCCCTCAGTGCCCTCGCAAAGGGCAGCACAACCGCGTTGAGCTTCGCCATCGCCTCCGGATAGTTGAAGTACTCCTCCGCGTTGTTCTCCCGGCACAGCCGGTCAGAGACAGACTTCAGCGCCGCAAACTTTACCCCGTTCCGCAGGCACACCTGCGCCACAGCGCCGCCCTCCATCTCGCAGAGCGCCGGCGCGAAGGTCTCAGCCACCCAGTCCGCCCGCTCGCCGCCGCTCATGAACACATCCCCCGTAGCCACCCGGCCCACCAGATGCTCCACCCCCTGGGCAGTGAGAATGGCGCCGAGCCGCTCCGCCTCATCCGTAGGGAACACCACCTGATTTACCGTGGACACCATCCCAATGGGGTCCCCGGCGGCGGTCGTATCCACGTCGTGCTGGACAAAGTCACTCGCCAGAACCATCGTTCCGATCGGCAGGTCCCAAAAACTCCCCGCCACCCCGGCATTGACGATCCAGTCCGGGTGATACCGGTCGATAAAGAGCTGCGCCCCCATCGCGGCGTTCACCTTCCCCACTCCGCCGGTAAAGGCGAAGATATCCGGCTCGATCTCGTAGATGTCCACGCCGCCGGCCGTCTCCAGCCGCTTGGCCTGGGTATGTTTCAAAATGCTCTCGATCTCGCCCTCCAGGGCGTAAGAAAGTCCGATTTTCATGGCTTGTCCTCCAGTTTTTGTAACTGCCTCCATTATAGCACAGCACACAGTTTTGGTAAAGCCTAAAAATTTATTGAATTTCGATAAATTTTAATTGACAAACAGGAAAACTGGTGATATGATGGAGCCACCAACAAAAGGAGGACAAACAAATGGGACGTGTGGGACTGGTGCGGACGCTCAAGGGCGTGATTCTTTTTCTTGCGGCCATGGCCGCGCTCTGTTATCTGGTGATCTTCCCGGACTACATCCGGGAGATGGGGACGGAGGACGCCAATGTCACCTGGCTCGTGACGCCGGGTATCGCGGCGGTGAGCCTCAGCGCCATCCCCATAATCATCGCCTTGGTGCTGTTCTGGATGATCTGCACGGAGGTGGGCCGGGACAACTCCTTCTGCCGCAAAAACGCCCGTTATCTCAGCGGCATCGGCTTCTGTGCCCTGGTGGACACCGGCTACTGCGCCGTAGGCACCGTGACCCTGGAGGCCCTGGCGGGCTCTCCGGTTTGGCTCCTGGGGCTGGGCGTCTGCGTGGTGGGCTTGGCCATCGCCCTGGCGGCCTTCCTGCTCAGCCACCTGGTGCTGAAGGCGGCGGAGCTGAAGTCGGAAAACGACTTGACGATCTAGGAGGTGCCCTATGCCGATCATTGTAAATTTGGACGTGGTGCTGGCGAAACGCAAAATGAGCCTCAGCCAGCTCTCCGAGCAGGTGGGCGTCACCCTGGCGAACCTCTCCGTGCTCAAGACCAACAAGGCGAAAGCCGTCCGCTTCTCCACCCTGGAGGCCATCTGCAAAGCCCTGGACTGTCAGCCCGGGGATATCCTGGAGTATATACCAGAGGAATAAATGCTTTGTTTTTATACAGGGAGGATCAAATATGGACTGGGCATATTACTGGCTTCTGATGGGAATCTTGGCTTTTGGCTTTGTAATAGCAAACCTCATCCGGGCGGCGCTGGGGAAACGGCGCGGGTGGCAGGTCCTGCTCTTTGCGAGCTTGTCCTGCGGCGCGCTGACGATGCTGTGTATGGTCCAGATGGTCAACAACTGGGTGCAAAAAGAGGACTGGTCCGCGCTTTTGGACTGTGTGCCAGCTATGGCCTCATGGCTGACAATCGCGCTGTGCCTGGGAATCCTGCTCAATCTTCTTGCACTGTGCCTGCACCTGCGCGGGGAGGTGAAAACGTGAGGCGAGCGGCCCTTTTCGTCCTGATGGCGCTGCTCCTTCTGACCGCCTGCGGCCGGCTTGAGCGCGGTCCCATCGTCCTGCCGGACCCGGCGGACGTGGCGCGGGTAGTCCTCACCGACGGCAGGACGGAGGTCACCAGCCGGGACAGCGCTCTGATTGCCCGGCTCCTCCGAACGCTGGAGCAGGCGGTTCCTGCCGGCGAGGCCGCGCCGGAGGAGGCCTGGAGCGTGCGCGTGGACTTCGGCTTCCGCTCCGGCGGGGAGAGCAGGGTGTTCCTCTACCGGCGCGGCGGCGCGTGGCTTCTGGAACAGCCCTTCCAGGGCGTCTGGCAGGTGGATGCTTCGGTCTGGGACTTCCTGAAGGAGGTGGAGTGATGGGGGATCTGTTTCTAATAGCGGCTGGCATCGCGGTTATGGGGATGGCGCTGCTGATTCGGGTAATCCTTTTTCTTGCGGCATTGGTGCGGTTGGCACCTGGAAGCTTGGCGCTGAATTTGTCCGGCTTGGCCTGGCGGTCCCGGGCAGTCTACACCCTTGCCCTCCTTACGGGAGGCGCCGGTCTGGGCGTGCTGATCCAGACCCTCTCTTCAGATATTATGACTATTACGGCCCCATCGTCCGGGGCAGCGGACAGCTGGGACACAGTACGCATCCCGTAGACAGAAAAGCCCTCCTGGAACCCTGACAGTTCCAGGAGGGCTTTTGTAAAGTTAGGACGGTTATCCTGACACATATTGTATCAGGATAACCGCCCTTAGATGTCTTGTGTTGACAAAAAAGATGCAAACCGAATATCCGCCTCAAAATCGGGCCGGAATCCAGCGCAGCGAATCCGGCCCGAAAGCGAAGAAATCCCCACCAGAGTGCAGTTTTCGCCGCAAGGCGGAAACGGAACGGTGGTGGGAATTTCTGAGCTGGTACGGGTAATGGGACTCGAACCCATAAGCCTTGCGGCACTGGAACCTAAATCCAGCATGTTTACCAATTTCATCATACCCGCATATGGCCTCCGGCGGAGGGCGCACCCATTATAACGCATGGACGCGCCGTTTGTAAAGGCAAATTTTTGCGGGAGCGCCCCTTTTTGCGAAAAATTCCTTGTCACCCGGGCCGGGACGGATTATAATGCGAAGGAAAGAACATACAAAGGAGGACCGGCTATGCCCGCACCCCGTATCGCCGCCATCCACGACCTCAGTGGATTTGGGCGGTGCTCTCTGACCATCGTCATCCCGGCGCTGTCCGCCATGGGGGTCCAGTGCTGTCCATTGCCCACGGCCTACCTCTCCACCCATACCGGCGGCTTCGAGGGAAATACGTTCCTGGACCTCACGGACCAGATGGCTCCGGTCACCGCCCACTGGCGGTCCCTGGGACTGACCTTTGACGCCATCTACACCGGCTTCATGGGCAGCCGGGAGCAGATGGCCCTGACGGCGGAGTTCCTCCTCACGTTCCGGCGTCCCGGCTGTCCGGCGGTGGTGGACCCGGTCATGGGGGACCACGGCAGGCCCTACCGCACCTACACGCCGGATATGTGCGCGGCCATGGGGGAGCTGGCCGCCCTGGCGGACGTCATCACCCCCAACCGCACGGAGGCGGCCCTCCTGCTGGGGGAGGACTGCGAGAGCATCTCTCTGAAGACCGAGGCGGACTGCCGCAGGTGGGCGGAGGCCCTGAGCCTGGACGGACGGCGGTCCGTGGTGCTCACCGGGGTGTCCCTGGAGCCTGGCCGGGTGGGCGCGGCCTGCTTCGACCGGGACACGGGATGCACAGACTTCGCCTCCGCCCCGCTGGCCCCGGGGCAGTTCCACGGCACCGGGGACCTCTTTTCCAGCGTCCTCGCCGGGGCGCTGGTCAGAGGGCGGAGCCTCATTGAGGCGGCGCAGATGGCGGCGGACTTCACCAGCCTCTGCGCGGCGCGCACAGGGAAACAGGACATCCCCCGCCGGGAGGGCATCGACTTTGAGCCCCTGCTCTGGCGGCTGGGAAAAGAGATCATGGAGGAGGACGACGACTGATGAGCTATGCAGACCAACGCTTCATCGCCGTCTGCCGGGACATCCTGGCAAACGGCGTCTGGGACACCGATCTGGCGGTGCGCCCCCGCTGGACCGGCGGCGCTCCCGCCCACACGGTAAAGACCTTCGGCGTGGTGAACCGCTACGACCTCCGCAAGGAGTTCCCCATCATGACCCTGCGCCGCACGGCCTTCAAGAGCTGTGTGGACGAGCTGCTGTGGATCTGGCAGAAGAAGTCCAACGACGTCCACCAGCTCTCCACCCACATCTGGGACGCCTGGGCGGACGAGGACGGCACCATCGGCAAGGCCTACGGCTACCAGCTGGGGGTGAAGCACCGCTACCGGGACGGCTGGTTCGACCAGGTGGACCGGGTGTTAAAGGACCTCCGGGAGGACCCCGCGAACCGCCGGATGGTCACCAGTCTCTTCAACCACCATGACCTCAGCGAAATGGGCCTGGCCCCCTGCGCCTGGTCCATGACCTTCAACGTCAGCGGGAACACCCTCAACGCCATTTTGAACCAGCGCAGTCAGGACATGCTCACCGCCAGCAACTGGAACGTGTGCCAGTACGCGGTACTCCTTCACATGATGGCCCGGGCCTCCGGCCTGGAGGCCGGGGAGCTGGTCCACGTCATCGCCGACTGCCACATCTACGACCGCCACGTCCCCCTGGTGGAGGCCCTCATTGCCCGGGAGCCCCGCCCCGCGCCGAAGCTGATCATCGACCCGGAGGTGACGGACTTCTACGCCTTCACCCCCGACAGCTTCCGCCTGGAGGGCTATGACCCGTGGCCCTTTGAGGAGAGGATCGAGGTGGCCGTATGAACGCCATTGCAGCAGTCAGCGCCGCCTGGGGCATCGGGCGGGAGGGGGACCTGCTCTTCCGCATCTCCGGGGACCTGAAGCGCTTTCGCGCCCTCACCAGCGGCGGCACGGTCATCATGGGCCGCAAGACCCTGGATTCCCTCCCCGGCGGGCGGCCCCTGCCCAAACGCCGGAACATCGTCCTCACCCGGGACAGCGCCTTTGCCCGGGAGGGCGTCGAAGCGGCCCGCAGCCTGGAGGAGGTCCTCTCCCTGACGGAGGGCGAGGACCCGGAGACGGTCTGGGTCTGCGGCGGCGGGGAGGTTTACCGGATGCTCCTGCCCTTCTGCCATTTGTGCCGTATCACCTGGGTCCGGGCCGCCCCGCCCTGCGACGCATTCTTTCCGAATCTGGACCAGTTGGACCAGTGGAAACGGCTGGAGGCGGGGGAGGTGCTCTCTGAGGACGGACTGGAGTACCAGTTCGTGGACTATGAAAACCGCGCCCCCGCCCGGAAAGCAGGTGGCCCATGCCGGACCTGAGCACGGATGTCCGCTATATCCGGGGCATCGGCGAGGAGCGGGCCAAGGGCCTCAAAAAGCTGGGCATCGTCACCCTGCGGGACCTCATCGCCTACTTCCCCCGGGCCTATGAGGACCGCAGGAGCATCAGGGAGATCGGCTCCCTCCAGGACGGGGAGAGCGCCTGCGTGGAGGCCATGGTGGACGAGCCGCCCTCCCTGAACCGGGTGCGCAAGGGGATGGAGCTGGTGAAGGTGAAGGTCTCCGACGGGACCGGGACCCTCTTCCTCACCTTTTTCAACCAGAGCTACCGCAAAAACAGCCTCCATGCCGGGGAGGACTACATCTTCTATGGCAAGGCGGAGGGCCCCGGGCGGCGCAAGTCCATGGTCAACCCCCTGGTGGAACCGCCGGGGACGGGGGTGCTCACCGGGCGCATCGTGCCCATCTACCCCCTCTCCGCCGGGATCACCCAGACCATGCTCATCCGGGCGGTGGACCAGGGGCTTGCCGCCTGCGGAGACCTGCTGGAGGACTCCCTGCCGGACGAGATCCTCCAGGATCACCAGCTCTGCCGGTTGAAGTACGCCTATAAGCAGATCCATTTCCCCTCCAGCGAGGAGGAGCTGGACGTGGCCCGGCGGCGTCTGGCCTTTGAGGAGCTGTTCCTCCTGGCCGTAGGGATCAGGAAGCTCCGCAGCCGCCGGGAGGACTGCTCCTGCGCGCCCTACGGGGACCTGGACCTGACGGCGTTCTATGGGAAACTGTCCTTCGACCTCACCGGGGCCCAGCGGCGGGCCATCGGCGAGATTTTGGCCGACTTCGCCTCCGGACAGCCCATGAACCGGCTGGTCCAGGGGGATGTGGGCTCCGGCAAGACCATGGTGGCCGCGGCGGCGATGGTCTGCGCCGTGAAAAACGGGTTTCAGGCGGCGCTGATGGCCCCCACAGAAATTCTCGCCGAACAGCACCACCGGGGGCTCTCTGCGCTGCTGGAGGGCCTGGGCATCCCCTGTGCCCTGCTGACCGGGGCCATGCCCGCCAAGGCCCGGCGGGAGGTCCTGGAGCGCCTGGAGCGGGGGGAGGTTCGGGTGCTCACCGGCACCCACGCGCTCCTCGGCGAGGGCGTCGCCTTCCAGAACCTGGGGCTGGTGGTCACCGACGAACAGCACCGCTTCGGTGTGGCCCAGCGGGCGGCACTCTCCGCCAAGGGGGAGCGGCCCCACCTGCTGGTCATGAGCGCCACGCCCATCCCCCGGACCCTGGCCCTGCTTATCTATGGGGACCTGGATGTGTCCGTTATCGACGAGCTGCCCCCAGGGCGGCAGACGGTAGAGACCTATGCCGTCACCGGGGCCTACCACCAGCGGGTCTATAAGTTCATCGACAAACAAATCGCCGCCGGACGGCAGGCCTATATCGTCTGCTCCATGGTGGAGGAAAACGACACCATCCCCGACGACCGCAAGGCCGCCTCCGCCTACGCCAAGATGCTCCAGGAGCAGGTGTTCCCCCACCTGCGGGTGGCCTGTGTCCACGGCAGGATGAAGCCCAGGGAGAAGGACGCCGTCATGAGCGCCTTTGCCGCCGGGGACATCCACATCCTGGTCTCCACCACTGTGGTGGAGGTGGGCGTGGACGTGCCCAACGCCACGGTGATGGTGGTGGAGGACGCCGAGCGCTTTGGCCTCAGCCAGCTCCACCAGCTCCGGGGACGTGTCGGGCGGGGGAAGCACCAGTCCTACTGCATCCTCATCTCCGACAACCGGGGCGAGGAGGCCAGGGCCCGGCTGAAAATCATGAAGCAGACCTCCGACGGCTTCAAGATTGCCGAGGAGGACCTGCGCCTGCGGGGGCCCGGGGACTTCTTCGGACAGCGCCAGCACGGCCTCCCGGCCCTGAAGGTGGCTGACCTGACCTGCGACGCGGCCCTCCTCAAGGAGGCCCAGGACGCCGCCGTGGACCTCCTGGAACGGGACCCGGACTTGGCGGCTCACCCGGCCATCGCCCGCCGCCTGACGGAGCTCTTCGAGTTGAACGGTGAGGCCCTCAATTGAACCGGAGCCCCCCTGCACAGAAACGGGCCGGTGCTCATATCATGGTCTGGAGGAGATGCCTATGGACCCGAGAGAGCTGACACTGTTCATCACCGCCGCCGCCAACGCCCTCTACGACTGCCTGCCGCCCGCCCAGCTGGCAGTCCTCGCCGCCGCTTTTACCCAGATGGGCGATACCTTGGAGACCCTCGCCGCCCAGAAGGACCTGCTGGAGAGCTAAACCCGGCGGGGCCTTCTTTTTTCTTCGTACATAGAAAACTGAAACAGGGTACTGCCATACAGAGGGCAGAAAAAGGCGAGCAGGAGACAGATTTGCCGGATTGATTCGAGCAAAGTATACTGCGTAAGACGCCGAAAACGGCTTAAAAAACCGGGCGCAACAGCGCCCGGTTTTACAGGGGAGTGGGGCGGTCAGCCTCCAACAAACGCGCCACGGTATATACCGGGGTATTGCTTGCCGCTCCCTTCTCCAGTACATTAACCGTTCTTCTCAATTTCAGCCTCAATCAAAGCGACAAGTTCACTGGGGCGCATATCCAGAGCATTGGCAATTTTCCATAAGGTTTCAAAATTGGCCTGCTTGCCCCCATTCTCTATCATCGTCAGATGGGTGCGGGCAATTCCTGCGAAACCGCTCAAGACATCTTGGGATATGCCCTTTTTATTGCGAAGGCGGCGTATCGTCCTCCCAACCGCACGATTGTCAAATTGCACCGCCTCACCCCGCTTTCTCATCACATAGTGTATGAGAAAACGTTAAAACAATAGTCTGCGATGATAGACATTCGAGAGATTTTTTGGTATAATGCGGGGAATCTATCTTTGCGGGGAGGATTGCTGAAATGATAGAAGCAGCCTGTGCCTTTACCGGCCACCGGCCAAAAAGTTTTCCATGGGGTTATGATGAAAATGCCCCCAGCTGTGTGCTGTTGAAGGAAGTCTTAGCGTCCCAGATTTCCGCGCTGGCAGAGCAAGGCGTCACGGACTTCCTGTCAGGCATGGCTCAGGGGGTAGACCTCTGGTGTGCTCAGATCGTCCTTGACCTGAGAAAGACAAATCCTGCGCTGAAGCTCCACGCGATCCTCCCCTGTGAGGGACAGGAGCGCAAGTGGACGGCTTCAGCGCAGGAACACTATCGTTCGATTTTAGCGCA
>Ga0137309_100051_pt1 | contig 70083 bp, 60 predicted proteins | sample NAcewiD2O_June_FD_97179 | JGI IMG/M metagenome (GOLD analysis project Ga0137309, IMG submission 97179) | Mouse cecal microbial communities from Vienna, Austria - N-Acetylneuraminic amended D2O_June | ecosystem: Host-associated > Mammals > Digestive system > Large intestine > Cecum | place... | reverse complement strand
GAGCCGGAAAAACTGGAGAATATCGTCTACGACTGGGCACGCTCCCTGGCGGCGGCGGTGGTGAGCGTGGTACTGCTGTTCGCCTTCGGCGTCCGGCTCATCGGGGTCAGCGGCCCCTCCATGCAGGACACCCTCTACACCGGAGACCGCCTTGTGGTGCTGGGGTCTCTGCTCTCCGGCTTCGAGGCGGGGGACGTGGTGGTGGTCAACGACTACAACGCCGAGCTGAGCGAGACCATCGTTAAGCGCATCATCGCCGTAGGGGGGCAGACGGTGGACATCGACTTCGCCTCCGGGGTGGTCTACGTGGACGGCGAGGCCCTGGAGGAGCCCTATATCAAAGAGCCCACCTACACCACCGAGGGCACCGAGTTCCCCCTCACATTGGCTGAGGACGAGGTCTTCATCATGGGGGACAACCGCAACCACAGCACCGACAGCCGCAGTTACCGCTTAGGTCCGGTGAAGCGGGGGTATATCCAGGGCAGGGCAGTGTTCCTGCTCTCCCCGGGGGAGACCCCGGACACCGGCAAGCGGGACTGGAGCCGTGTGGGCTTCATCGACTGACAGAGAGGGGGGACTTGCGTGGAAAACGGCATGAACATCCAGTGGTACCCCGGCCACATGACCAAGACCCGGCGCATGATCCAGGCCCAGCTGGGCAGTATGGACGCGGTGTGCGAGATTCTGGACGCCCGCATCCCCCGCTCCAGTCAGAACCCGGACATCCAGGAGCTGACGCGGGAGAAGCCGAAGCTGGTGGTCCTCAGCCGGGTGGACCTGGCGGACCCCGAGGGCACCCGGCGCTGGGGGGCGTACTTTCGCGCCCGGGGCTTCGGCGTGCTGGAGGTCAACGCCAAGGCCGGACAGGGGACGGGCCGCTTCCCCGCCGCCGTGCGGGAGCTCCTCTCGGAGAAGCTGGCCGCCTACGCCGCCAAGGGGCAGGCCGGGCGGACCATCCGGGTGATGGTCCTGGGCATTCCCAACGTGGGCAAGTCCACCTTCATCAACCGGGTCTCCGGACGGAAGACCGCCAAGGCGGAGGACCGCCCCGGCGTCACCCGGAGCAAGCAGTGGATTCCCGTGGACCGGACGCTGGAGCTCCTGGACACCCCGGGGATGCTCTGGCCCAAGTTCGACGACCCCCAGGCGGGGCTCCACCTGGCCTGCACCGGCGCGGTGAAAGACGAGGTCCTGGACCAGGAGGAGCTCTCCTGCCACCTGCTGGAGCTCCTGGCCCGGCAGTACCCCGCCGCCTTGCAGGACCGCTACAAGGTCAGCTGCGGCCCGGGGGACACTGGCTATGCCCTCCTGGAGCAGGCGGGACGCCGCAGGGGCTTTCTCGTCCGGGGCGGCGAGGTGGACACCGGGCGCATGGCCCGCATCCTCCTGGACGAGTTCCGCTCCGGGAAGCTGGGCCGCTTCACCCTGGAGCTTCCGGAGGACGGGAGCGATGGGTGAGAGAAACCTCTGGGAGCTGGAGGCCGCCGCCCGGGCCCGGGGATACCGCTCCATCTGCGGCTGTGACGAGGCGGGGGCGGGGCCCCTGGCCGGGCCCGTGTACGCCGCCGCCGTGATATTGCCGGAGGGGCTGGTCCTGCCGGGGCTGGACGACTCCAAGAAGGTGGCCCCCAAGCGGCGGGAGGCCCTCTTCGACGCCATCCGCGCCCAGGCCGTCGCCTGGTCCGTCGCCTCGGTCCCGCCGGAGGAGATCGACGAGCTGGACATCCTCAACGCCCGCATCCGGGCCATGCAGGAGGCCATCGACGGCCTGGACCCCCCGGCGGACTACGCCCTCATCGACGGCAACCGGGACCACGGGAGCCGCGCCGCCATCCTCACCCCCCACGAGACCGCCGTCAAGGGGGATTCCCGGAGCGCCAGCATCGCCGCCGCCTCCATTTTGGCAAAGGTCAGCCGGGACCGGTATATGCTGGCCCTTGCGGAGGAGTATCCCCAGTACCGCTTTGAGCAGCACAAGGGCTACGGCACCGCCCTCCACTGCGCGATGCTGGACGCCTGCGGCCCCTGTCCGGCCCACCGCCGGAGCTTCCTGAAGAAGTGGGAGGCCCGCCGCCGTGACTGACCGGAAAAAACGGGGCGACAGCGGCGAGGCCGCAATCGCCCGGTACCTGGAGGAACGGAACTACCAGGTGCTGGAGCGGCAGTACCGGTGCCGCTGGGGGGAGATCGACCTCGTGGCCCGCTCCCCGGAGGGGGTGCTGTGCTTCGTGGAGGTCAAGTGCCGCTCCAGCGGGGCCCTCGCCCCGGCAAGGGAGGCCGTCACGGCCTCCAAACAGCGAAAGCTCCGCGCCGCCGCCCTCTGCTACCTGGCCCAGACCGGGGAGGACTGCCCCTGCCGTTTCGACGTGGCGGAGGTCTACACCGGGCGGGAGGCCGGGTGGGGCGCGCCCATCATCCACTACATCCCAAGCGCCTTTGGATACGACTCTCAGTAGGAGGACATCTCACTATGCAATATTTGAGCACAAGGGACAAGACACTGCGCCTGCGGGCCGCGGGGGCCATGGCCATGGGCCTGAGCCGGGACGGCGGCCTCTTCGCCCCGGAGGCCTTCCCGGACCTGGGGACATTGGACCTGAAGGTCCTGGGCGCCATGAGCTACCAGCAGCGGGCCTCGTTCATCATGGGCAAGTACCTGGAGGCCTTCGGCACCGAGGAGCTGGAGCGCTTCGCCCAGCGGGCCTACGGCCCCGACCGCTTCGACCACCCGGACGTGGCCCCCCTCCACCGGGTGGATTCCAACACCTGGTGCCTGGAGCTGTGGCACGGGCCCACCTGCGCGTTCAAAGACTTAGCGCTGCAAATGCTCCCCCAGCTCATCTCCGAGAGCCTCAACAAGCTGGGGGAGGAGCGGGACGCCTGCATCCTGGTGGCCACCTCCGGCGACACCGGCAAGGCCGCTCTGGAGGGCTTTGCGGATGTGCCCCGGACCAAGATCCTGGTCTTCTACCCCGAGCACGGGGTCAGCGAGATGCAGAGGCTGCAAATGGTCACCCAGTCCGGGGAGAACGTGGGCGTCTGCGCCGTGCGGGGCAACTTCGACGACGCCCAGGGGGGCGTGAAGGCCCTCTTCTCCGACGAGGCATTGCGGGAGGTCCTGCGGGAGAAGGGCTGGTTCCTCTCCTCCGCCAACTCCATCAACTGGGGCCGCATCCTGCCCCAGATCGTCTACTATATCTCCGCCTACTGCGACCTGCTGGGGGCCGGGGAGATCAAGCTGGGGCAGAAGGTGAACTTCTGCGTGCCCACGGGCAACTTCGGCAACATCCTCTCCTGCTACTACGCCAAGCGGATGGGCCTGCCGGTGGGGAAGCTCATCTGCGCCTCCAACCGCAACGACGTGCTCACCGACTTTATCCGCACCGGGGTCTATGACCGCAACCGGCCCTTCCACAACACCATCTCCCCGTCCATGGACATCCTGGTCTCCAGCAACCTGGAGCGGCTGCTTTTCGACCTGAGCGAGTGGGACGACCAGCTGGTGAAAAAGTACATGGCGGACCTTGCGGCCGCGGGCCGCTATGAGGTGAACGCGGCCCTGCGTGAGCGCATCCAGAGCCTCTTCTACGCGGGCTCCTGCGGCGAGCGGGAGACCGGCACCGCCATCCGCTCCCTCCACCGGGACTACGGCTATCTGGTGGACACCCACACCGCCGTGGCGGCCAAGGTCCTCACCGGCTACCGGGCGGAGACCGGGGATACGGCCCCCTCCATCTTCGTCTCCACCGCCAGCCCCTTCAAGTTCTGCGACAGCGTCCTGGACGCCATCGGCGTGGAGCCCGCGGGGGACAGCTTCCAGCGCATCGAGCAGCTGGAGAAGGCGGGCGGCGTCAGCGCGCCCCGGCCCCTCACGGCCCTGCGGGGCAGGCCGGAGCGCTTCCGGCAGGCGGCGGACCGCACGGACATGGAGCGGGTGGTCCGGGACTTCCTGGGATAGGGGAGGGACGCCATGGCACTCTACGCCATCGGAGACCTGCACCTGTCCCTGAGCGCCAACAAGCCCATGGACGTCTTCGGCCCCGGCTGGGCGGACCACGTCTCCCGGCTGGAGGCGGCCTTCTCCCGGCTGGAGCCGGAGGACACGGTGGTCCTCTGCGGGGACACCTCCTGGGGCATCGACCTCCAGGAGAGCCTGGCCGACTTCCGCTTCATCGACCGCCTCCCGGGCCGGAAGCTCCTGGTCAAGGGCAACCACGACTACTGGTGGACCACCGCCGCGAAGATGAAGCGCTTTTTCGCGGACAACGGCATCACCACCATCGACATCCTCCACAACAACTGCCACTTCTACGGCGATTGGGCCCTCTGCGGCACCCGGGGGTGGTTCTACGAGGAGGAGCAGTCCGGGCACAACGAGAAGGTCTTCAACCGGGAGGTGCTGCGCCTGGAGGCGTCCCTGAAGGCGGCGGAGGGGCGGCCCGTCATCGCCTTCCTCCACTACCCGCCCCTCTACACCGGCTACCGCTGCCCGGAGGTCATCGCCAAGCTGGAGGCGTACGGCGTGCAGCGCTGTTTTTACGGCCACCTCCACGGCCCCACCCACAGGCGGGCCATCGAAGGACGCCTGGGCGGCGTGGACTACAGCCTGGTATCCGCGGATTATTTACAATTTGTTCCCAAAAAAATAGAGGATTGAGGAAAAAAGGACTGGAAATCTGAAATCCCCTGTGCTATAATACGATACTGGCCGGCTGAAAAGGGCGGTCATTGAACGGAGGAAAATAAAATGAGTGTGAAAAGCTGCGAAAAACTTGAAAAAAGCCAGGTGGAGCTGACCGTAGAGGTGAGCGCCGCCGATTTTGAGGCCGCTATCGAGAAGGCCTACCGCAAACAGCGCGGTCAGATCCGCATCCAGGGCTTCCGCCCGGGCAAGGCCCCCCGCAAGATGATCGAGCGCATGTACGGCGAGGCCGTCTTCTACGAGGAGGCCGTGAATACCGCCCTGCCCGACGCCTACGCCGGCGCCGTCAAGGAGCAGGAGCTGGACGTGGTGGGCTACCCCCAGGTGGAACTGCTGAAGGTGGGGAAGGAGGGCTTCTCCTTCAAGGCCACCGTGGCCGTGTACCCGGAGGTCACCCTGGGGCAGTACAAGGGCGTGGAGGCCCCCAAGGCCCCGGTGAACGTGACCGATGAGGACGTGGAAAACCGCCTTAAGGAGATGGCCGAGCGCAACAGCCGCATGGTGGACATGGACCGCCCCGTGGAGCTGGGCGACACCGCCAACATCGACTTCACCGGCTACCTGGAGGGCAAGCCCTTCGACGGCGGCGCGGGCACCGAGTTCGACCTCGCCATCGGCTCCGGCCAGTTCGTCCCCGGCTTCGAGGACCAGATCGTGGGCATGAGCGTGGGCGAGGAGAAGGACATCGACATCACCTTCCCCGAAAACTACCACGCCGATCTCGCCGGGAAGGCCGTGGTCTTCCATGTGAAGGTGAACGCCGTGAAGGTCAAGGAGCTGCCGGAGATGGACGACGAGTTCGCCAAGGACGTCAGCGAGTTCGACACCCTGGAGGAGCTCCGCGCCGACGTGCGTGTAAAACTCACCGAGGAGCGGGAGGAGGCCGGCAGGCGGGCCTTCGAGGACATTGTCATGGGCAAGGTGGCCGATGCCATCACCTGCGACATCCCCGACGCCATGATCGACGCCCAGGCCCAGTACCTGGTGGAGAACCTGGCCCGTCAGATCCAGAGCCAGGGCCTCTCCTTCGAGCAGTACATGCAGATGACCAACACCGACCCCGAGAAGCTCAAGGCCGACGCCATGGAGCCCGCCCGCCAGCAGGTGCGCATGGATCTGGCTGTGGCCGCTATTATTAAGGAAGAGAACATCGAGGTCACCGAGGAGGATATCGACGCCGAGTACCAGAAGCGGGCTGAAGAGTTCAAAATGGACGTGGAGACCCTCAAGAAGTACCTGGAGCGGAACATGATCCGGGAACAGCTCCTGCGCAATAAGGCCGTCGCCGTGGTGGTGGACAGCGCCGTGGCCACCGAGCCCGTGGAGGCTCCTGTGGAGGAGGCCGCTCCCGCTGAGGAGAAGCCCAAAAAGCGCCGCACCTCCAAGAAGAAGGCCGAGGAGGCTCCCGCTGAGGAAGCTCCCGCCGGGGAGTGATCCGGCTCTTGTACTAAGTTTTCCCGCATTTGGGTAAGATAGTCCTGTTATAAGGGCGTGCCGGCGCTGCCGGAACCGTCCGAAGTCTTTTCCCATCCAATACCACAGGAGGTAATATCTCATGAGTTTAGTCCCGTATGTAGTAGAACAGACTAACCGGGGGGAGCGGAGCTACGATATTTTCTCCCGCCTGCTCAACGACCGCATCGTCTTCCTGGGCGAGGAGGTCAACGCCACCACCGCCAGCCTCGTGGTGGCCCAGCTCCTCTATCTGGAGGCCCAGGACCCGGATAAGGAGATCCAGTTCTATATCAACAGCCCCGGCGGCTCCATCCCCGACGGCATGGCCATCTACGACACGATGCAGTACATCAAGTGCGACGTGTCCACCATCTGCATCGGCATGGCCGCCAGCATGGGTGCGTTCCTCCTCAGCTCCGGGGCCAAGGGCAAGCGCCTGGCCCTGCCCAACGCGGAGATCATGATCCACCAGCCCTCTGCGGGCACCCAGGGGCAGATCACCGACATGGCCCTCCACCTCAAGCGGCTGGAGACCATCAAAAAGCGGGTCAACCACATCATGGCCGGCAACACCGGTAAGGACGTGGAGACCGTTACCGCCGACTGTGAGCGGGACAACTTCATGACCGCCGAGGAGGCCAGGGAGTACGGCCTCATCGACAAGGTCATCTACACCAGATGACCGGCGGCAGGAGAGCAGATCTGAAGAGAAAGGGAATTTGGCTAAAATGAGTGACGAGACAAAGAAGTCTCTGCGCTGCTCCTTCTGCGGCAAGCGGGAGCAGGAGGTGCGGCGGATGATCCAGGGCCCCGGGGCCCGCATCTGCGACCAGTGCGTCCAGCTGTGCATGAGCGTGCTGGAGGAGGAGCTGGGCCGGGACAGCTACGCCCCCCTGGGCCTGCCCGACAAGCTCCCCAAGCCCCGGCAGATTAAGGAGATCCTGGACGAGTACGTCATCGGGCAGGAGCAGGCGAAGATCGCCCTCTCCGTCGCGGTCTACAACCATTACAAGCGGGTCTTCTTCGGCGGCGGGGAGGATGTGGAGCTCCAAAAGAGCAACATCCTCATGGTGGGCCCCACCGGCTCCGGCAAGACCCACATCGCCCAGACACTGGCCCGCACCCTTCATGTGCCCTTCGCCATCGCCGACGCCACCACCCTCACCGAGGCAGGCTACGTGGGCGATGACGTGGAGAACATCCTCCTCCGCCTGCTCCAGGCCGCGGACTACGACGTGGAGCTGGCCGAGCACGGCATCATCTACGTCGATGAGATCGACAAGATCGCCCGCAAGAGCGAGAACACCTCCATCACCCGGGACGTCTCCGGCGAGGGGGTCCAGCAGGCCCTGCTGAAGATCCTGGAGGGCACCGTGGCCAACGTGCCGCCCCAGGGCGGGCGCAAGCACCCCCACCAGGAGTTCATCCAGGTCAACACCCGCAACATCCTCTTCATCTGCGGCGGCGCTTTCGACGGCCTGGACAAGATCATCGAGCGGCGCACCGACAAGCGGAGCATCGGCTTCGACGCCCCCATCCAGAGCAAGAAGGAGCGGGACGTGGGCGAGATCTTCCAGGACGTGCAGCCCCACGACCTCCTCAAGTTCGGCATCATTCCGGAGCTGGTGGGCCGTATGCCCATCATCACGCCCCTGGCCTCCCTGAAGCGGGAGGACCTGGTGCGCATCCTCACCGAGCCGAAAAACGCCCTGGTCAAGCAGTATACGAAGCTCTTCGAGTACGACAATGTGGAGATCACTTTCGAGAGCGAGGCCCTGGAGGCCGTGGCCGACAAGGCCATCGCCCGCAACATCGGCGCCCGGGGGCTCCGGGCCGTCATGGAGGGCATCCTCACCGACATCATGTACGACATCCCCTCCGACCCCTCGGTGGAGAAGGTGGTCGTCACCCCCGCCTGCGTCCGGGGGGAGTGCGGCCCCACCCTGGTCCGCAGCGGCCGGAGGCTCGCCGCCCCGCCCACCACCGCCTGCTGAGGCCGGGCGGGGGAGCGGACGCGTCCTCTCTTTTGAAATTTGCGTGAGATTTCGTTGGGCTTAGGCCGGGAAAGGGATAAGCACAACGGGACCTCACGCAGATTTTTGGGCAGATGGTGTGTTGAAACGGGAGAGGGGGCCCCGCAGCCCCCCATGGGAAGAACGATCAGGAGGTCCTGATATGGAAGCGATTGAAAACACCACAATGAATATGCCTGTGCTGGCCCTCCGGGGGCTGACGGTGTTCCCCGGCTGCGTGCTCAGCTTCGACGTGGAGCGGGGCATCTCCATCCGCGCCCTGGAACGGGCCATGGAGGCGGACCAGCAGATCTTCCTGGTGGCCCAGCGGGAGATCAGCACCGTCCAGCCCGGGGAGCGGGACCTGTACGCCGTGGGCACCGTGTCCGCCGTGCGGCAGATCCTGCGCATCGGCGAGGGGGCGGTGCGGGTGATGATGGAGGGCCTCACCCGGGCGAGGCTCCGCCGCCTGTGGCAGGCGGACCCCTACCTCCAGGCCAACGTGGAGCCCATCTCCGAGCGGAAGGCCCGCATCTCCGACTACCAGCTGGAAGCCCTCCTGCGGCAGACCTACGGCAGCTTCGCCGAGTACGCCGCCCTGGCCCCCCGGCTGGGGGAGGAGGTGGCCGCGGCGGTGATGGACATCCGGGACCCGGGAAGGCTCGCGGACTTCATCGCCCAGAACATCGCCCTGCGCTACCAGGATAAGCAGGCCGTCCTGGAGGAGGAGCGCCCCGTCCACCGCCTGCGGAAGGTCAACGAGCTCCTGGCCCGGGAGAGCGAGGTCCTCAGCTGCGAGCAGGAGCTGGAGGGCAAGATCCGCCGGGAGATGGGGCAGGTCCACCGGGACCACATCATCCGGGAGCAGATCCGCCTCCTCCAGCAGGAGCTGGGGGAGGGCGAGGACGACGAGCTCCTGGAGTACCGCGCCCAGATCGAGCTCCGGGACCTCCCCGAGGAGGTGGCCGAGAAGCTGACCAAGGAGGTGGACCGCCTGGCGAAGCAGCCCTCCACCAGCGCCGAGGCGGCCCTCATCCGGGGCTACCTGGACACCTGCCTGGAGATGCCCTGGGGCGAGGAGGACCGGGAGCGGACCAGCGTGGCCGCCGCACGGAAGATTTTGGACCGGGACCACTTCGGCCTGGAGAAGGTCAAAGAGCGCATTTTGGAGTTCATCGCCGTCCGGGAGCTGAATCCCGCCGCCAAGGGCCGCATCATCTGTCTGGTGGGGCCTCCCGGCGTGGGCAAGACCTCCATCGCCATCTCCGTGGCCTCCGCACTGAACCGGAAGCTGGCCCGGCTGAGCCTGGGCGGCGTCCGGGACGAGGCCGACATCCGCGGACACCGGAAGACCTACATAGGGGCCATGCCGGGACGCATTGTCAGCGCCATCAGTCAGTGCGGCAGCATGAATCCCCTGCTCCTTCTCGACGAGATCGACAAGCTGTCCAGCGACTTCCGGGGGGACCCCGCCTCCGCGCTGCTGGAGGTGCTGGACGGGGAGCAGAACCGCTCCTTCCGGGACCACTACCTGGAGCTCCCCCTGGACCTGAGCCGTGTCCTTTTCATCACCACCGCCAACACCACCTCCACCATCCCCCGGCCCCTGCTGGACCGGATGGAGGTCATTGAGCTGACCAGCTACACCGACGAGGAGAAGCTGGAGATCGCCCGCAGGTACCTCCTGCCCAAGCAGATGAAGGAGCACGGCCTCACGGGCCGGGTGCTCCGGGTCAGCGACGGGGCCATCCGCGCCGCCATCACCGGCTACACCCGGGAGTCCGGCGTGCGGGAGCTGGAGCGCACCATGGGCAAGCTCTGCCGCAAGACCGCCATGCGCCTGGTCAGCGGCGGGGCCAAACGGGCGAATGTCACGGAGGAGAACTTAGAGGACTTCCTGGGCGTGCGCCGCTTCCTGCCGCCGGAGCGGACAAAGGACCAGGTGGGGGTCGTCAACGGCCTGGCCTGGACCGAGTCCGGCGGCGAGCTCCTGGAGGTGGAGGTCAATGTGATGGAGGGTACCGGCAAGCTGGAGCTCACCGGCAACCTGGGAGAGGTGATGAAGGAGTCCGCCCAGGCCGCCGTCAGCTGTATCCGAAGCCGCAGTGCCCGTCTGGGCATCGACCCCGGCTTCTACAAGGACCAGGATATCCATATCCACTTCCCCGAGGGGGCCGTGCCCAAGGACGGGCCCTCCGCAGGCATCGCCATCACCACCGCCGTGGTCTCCGCCCTCACGGGGCGCGCTGTCCGGGGGGACGTGGCCATGACAGGGGAGGTGACGTTGCGGGGCCGGGTGCTGGCCATCGGCGGGCTGAAGGAGAAGACCATGGCCGCCAAGCGCCACGGCATCCGCACCGTCATCATCCCCCGGGAGAACGAGCGGGACCTGGCGGAGATCGATCCTGTGGTCCGAGAGGCCCTGGACTTTGTCACCGCCGAGGCCATTGAGACCGTCCTGGACCGCGCCCTCTACCCTGCGGAGCCCAAAAGCGAGGCCGAGGCCGGTCAGGAGATCATTACCGCCTTCCTCCCGGCGGAACAGCCGGTGAAGGACGCGCCCCTGCGGCAGTAACAGCGAACAGGAGGACCCAGACATGCCCCTTAACTTCAACCGGGTGGAGTTCATCCGCTCCGCCGCGTCCCCCAGGGACTTCCTCCGGGACGGACTGCCCCAGCTGGCCTTCGCGGGAAGGAGCAACGTGGGCAAGAGCTCGGTCATCAACCGCGTGGTCTCCCGGAAGAACTTCGCCCGGGTGGGGGCCTCCCCCGGCAAGACCAGTCAGATCAACTACTTCCTTCTGGACGGCAGGGCCTATCTGGTGGACCTGCCCGGCTACGGCTATGCCAAGGTGTCCAAGGCGGAGCGGGACCGGTGGGGGGCGCTGATGGAGGCCTACTTCGCCTCCGGCCTCATCACCCACGGCGTCATGATCGTGGACGCCCGCCACAAGCCCACCGCCGACGATGGGACCATGGCGGAGTGGTTCTTCCAGACCGGCTGTCCCCTGCTTGTGGTTGCCAATAAGCTGGACAAGCTGAAAAAGAGCGAGGTGGAGCCGAACCTCCAGACCATCCGGGAGACCCTCTCCCTCCGCTCAGGGGACCACCTGGTCCCCTTCTCCGCGGAGAAGGGGACAGGGAAGGAGGAGCTTCTGGAACGGCTGGAGGCGGCAATTGGATAGAGAAGAAGCACCGGTGAACAGCTCACTGGTGCTCCTTTTTTAAAAAGTGGATGTTAACAGCTCTTGATGAACGCCTCAAAGATCTTGAGGCTGTCGGGGTTGTTGTCGTAGAACTCCGGGTGCCACTGGACCGCCCAGACGAAGCGGCGGTCCGGCATGTACACGGCCTCGACAATGCCGTCGGGGGCCTCCGCCATGGACTTCAGCCGGGGGGCGAGGGTGCGCACGGCCTGGTGGTGGCAGCTGTTGACGCCGGTCTCCACCGTTCCCAGGCACTCCGCCAAGGGGGAGCCCTCCGCCATGCGGATGGGGTGGGCGGTGCGGCCGTAGGGGGCGTCCATGTGGTGGTCCACATCCGAGGGGCGCTGCTTGGGGATGTCCTGGTACAGATCGCCGCCCAGGATCACGTTCATGGCCTGGAGGCCCCGGCAGATGCCCAGGACCGGCTTGTCCCGCTCGATGGCCCCCAGAAACAGGGGGCGCTCCATCCGGTCCCGGAGGGGGCAGAGCTCGCCGCACTCGCTCATGGCCTCCTCGCCGTAACAGGCGGGGTCCACGTCGTGTCCGCCGGTGATGAGAAAGCCGTCGCAGAGGTCCAGCAGGACTTCGATATTGTCCGCCTTCTCTGTGAGGGGCATCATCACGGGCACGCCGCCTGCCGCCTTGACCAGCTCCATGTACCCCGGGAGCATCCACAGGCTCTCCCGTCCGGCGTCCACCAGGGGGACGATGCCGATAACTGGTTTTTTCATATGTTCTTCCTCTTTTCTCCAAAATCGCGGCCCGCTTTCAGGCCTGGTGGAGATATGATAGCAGATATTGGACGGGAACGCAACGGTTTTGTTACGAAAATATGACGGGCTCTGCCCGCACCCGCCAGGGGCTTTGCCCCTGGACCCCACCGCCTTTGAAAAGGCGGGCGAAACTTTTATTTTGCGCTGCGCGCCTTACAGCCGAAACTCCATCTGCACGTCGCAGGGCTCCTTTTCCACCAGGCGCTGGTTGGGCTCCTCCGCCTCCACACAGCCCAGGCGGCGGTAGACGGCCATGGGCTCCCTGGCGGAGTGGGCGGAGAGGTAGAGCTTCTCCGCGCCCATCTCCCGCGCCCCCTCGCAGGCCATGGCGAAAAGCCTGCGCCCCACGCCCCGGCCCCGGCAGGGCTCGGAGACGTGGAAACGGCCCAGCTCCCGGTACTGCCCCCTGCTCCCGAAGGGCTCCGGCTTGAGGTAGGCGAAGCCAACCACGGCCTCTCCGTCCAGGGCGGCGAAGAACCGGGCCCCCTGCCGGACCCCCTCCAGCATCTCCTCCGCCCGGGTGCGGCGGCCGGCCAGGGTCCAGTCCTCCACGTAGGCCACGGGCCGGAGCACCAGCGCGCCGTCCACCCGCCGCCAGCACTCCTCCACCACCTGCCGGCGGACGAAGCCGTCCAGGGAGCGGGCTGTGAGGGTCTCCGCAGTCAGCTCGGTATAGGTCAAATCTTCCATAGGCACCTCCTTTTGCCCCCATTATAGCAGAAAATCCCCCGGACCGCAAGCCCTTTACCCCAGCGCCACGTCCAGGACCATCATCAGACTGACCCCCGCCGCAAAAAAGAGGGTGCCCAGGTTGGAGTGGGGCCCGGCGGAGGTCTCCGGGATCAGCTCCTCCGCTACCACGTAGAGCATGGCCCCCGCCGCGAAGCTCAGCAGGTAGGGGAGGGCGGGCAGGACCAGCCCCGCTGCCAGCAGGGTCAGCGCCGCCGCGATGGGTTCCACCACGCCGGAGAGGACGCCGTACAGGAACGCGTCCCCCCGCCCCAGGCCCTCCGCCCGGAGGGGCATGGAGATCACCGCGCCCTCGGGGAAGTTCTGCATGGCGATGCCCAGGGAGAGGGCCAGGGCTCCGGCGGCGGTGACGGCGCCCTCGCCGGAGAGCCATCCCGCCAGCACCACCCCCACGGCCATGCCCTCCGGGATGTTGTGGACCGTCACCGCCAGCACCAGCAGGGCGGTGCGCCCCAGAGGGGAGCGCGGGCCCTCCGGTCCGCCGCCGTCCTGGTGGAGGTGGGGCACCAGCCTGTCCAGGGCCAGCATCCCCCCGATGCCCAGCCAGAACCCCGCCGCCGCAGGGAAAAAGGCCCACCGTCCCAGCGCCGCCGCGTGGTCCATGGCCGGGATCAGGAGGCTCCACACGGAGGCCGCCGTCATCACCCCCGCCGCAAAGCCGGTCAGCGCCCGCCGCACCGCCTCCGGCAGGGCCTCTCCCATCACGAACACGCACCCCGCCCCCAGAACCGTCCCTAAAAACGGGATGGCGATGGCCTGTAGTACCTGCTGGTCCATCTCGCCGCCTCCTCTCGTCTCTCCCCAGTCTGCGCAGTTCCGGGGGGAAACATACGCGCCGCCGAATTTCATCAAAATCCCCACTTTACGGGCCCCCTGCGCTGTGATATACTGGGTGTCAGTCAGGAAAACATATCACCACCGGAGAAAGGGAAAAACGATGTTCAATTCCATATCCATGACCCAGATGGCCGCCACCATCGCCCTGGCCATGGGGGCCGGGGTCCCCAGCCAGGCGGACCGCTCCATCCCCCTGGTGGACGCCTTCGTCGAGCGCAACCTGGGCGTGCGCAAGGCGGACCGGGTCCTCCTCTACAACCCCGACTGCGTGGGACTCTGGCTGTACCAGAAATACACCGACCTCTTCATCCCCGTCACCAACGCCACCCAGCTGGCGGTGCCCGTGTCCACGGTCAACCCCTCCTGGACCCCCGTGTGCTTCGGCACCATGTACACCGGCGTCCTGCCGGAGGTCCACGGCATCCAGGGCTACACGAAGCCCGTCATCACTGTGGACTCCCTCTTCGACTCCCTGGCCCGCAGCGGCAAGCGGGTGGCCCTGGTGGCGGTGGAGAACTCCAGCATGGCCATCATCTTCCAGAACCGGCCCATCGACTACTTCATCGTCCCCTATGACGACGCCGCCACCGAGAAGGGCCTGGAGCTCATCGCCCAGGACCGGCACGATGTGGTGGTGGTCTACAACCAGGAGTACGACGACATGATCCACCGCACCACCCCCGAGTCCCCCCAGGCCATGGAGGCCCTCAAGCACCACATCCGGGACTTCGGACGCCTCACCGGCGCGGCCCGGGCCCACTGGGCGGACCACGACACCCTGGTCTGCTGGGCTACCGACCACGGCAACCACGTCGACTGGCGGGGCCGCGGCACCCACGGCGAGTACCGGCCGGAGGACATCAACGTCATGCACTTCTACGGGGTGTACCCGAAAAAATAGGCACAACAGCACCAGGAGCGCCGGAGATGGTCCGGCGCTCCTGGTTTTCTGAGCAAAAGCAGGGCCCCAGGAGACAGCGCTCCCAAGGCCCCAGAGGTTTTTTTAGTTCTCGTAGACGGTCTTCATGGCCTTATAGGTCATGTAGCAGTCCAGCTTGGCGACCACCTCGAAGGGGGCGTGCATGGCGAGAACGGGCACGCCGGCGTCAATGGTGTCGATGTTGCGCTTGGCCAGGAGGCCGGCCACGGTGCCGCCGCCGCCCTCGTCGACCTTGCCCAGCTCGGCCATCTGCCAGATGATGTTGTTCTCATCCAGGATGCGCCGGACATAGGCCACCACCTCGGCGGCGGCGTCGGAAGCGCCGCCCTTGCCGCCGCTGCCGGTGTACTTGCACAGGCCCACGCCGTAGTTGAGGAAGGAGGAGTTCCTGCGCTCAAAGACGTCGCCGAAGTTGGGGTCATAGGCGGCCGTCACGTCGGCGGAGAGGCAGAAGCTGTTCTCATAGCACACCCGGACGGGGACGTTCTGGCTCTCGCACAGGTCCTCCATAAAGGTGTCGAAGGCTGCGGTCGCCATGCCGGAGACACCGGTGGAGCCCACTTCCTCCTTGTCCGCCAGCAGGCAGATCCCGGTCTTGGCGGGGGCGGTCTCCAGGTCCAGCAGGGCCTTCAGGGCGGCGTAGCCGCAGACGCGGTCGTCGTGGCCGTAGGCGCCGATCATGCTGGCGTCCAGGCCGATGTCGGTGGCGTTGAAGGCGGGCACGGCCTCCAGCTCGGCGGAGATGAGATCGTCCTCCACAAAGCCGTACTTCTCATAGAGGAGCTTCATGACCGCCAGCTTCACGCGCTCCTTCTCCTCGCCCTCGATGGGCTCGCTGCCCACCAGGAGGTTGAGCTGCTCGCCGGAGATGCCCTCGCCCAGCTTCTTCTCACTCTGCTTGCGGGCCAGATGGGGCAGGAGGTCATTGACCACCAGCTTCGGCTCATTGCCCTGGCCGATGGCCACGGTGATGTTCTTGCCGCTCTTGAGAGAGACCACGCCGTGGAGCTCCAGGGGGATGGACACCCACTGGTACTTGCGGATGCCGCCGTAGTAGTGGGTCTTGAGGTAGGCCAGCTCACTGTCCTCGTAGAGGGGGGCGGGCTTGAGGTCCATGCGGGGGCTGTCGATGTGGGCGGCGGTGATCTGCGCGCCCTCGGCCAGGCTCTTCTGCCCGATGACGGCCAGCATGAGCATCTTGCCGCGGTTGTCCATGTAGACCTTGTCGCCGGTTTTCAGGGCCATGCCCCGGACGTAGGGCTTGAAGCCCTTCTCCTGGGCGAGACGGATCCCCTCGCTGACGCACTCGCGCTCGGTCTTACCGGCGTCCAGGTAGGCCTTGTAGCCCTCGCAGTAGGCGTTCATGGCTTCCCGCTCACTGGCGGGCATACGGTCATAGCCGTTCTTCTTCTGGGTAAGGACTTTCTCCTTCCACTCTTTTGCTTCCATGATGTTTTTGTGCTCCTCTCCATAAATTAGACCTGCGAAGAATCCGCGGACCTGCCGTTCAAACGCCGGGCGGTCCTCCGTCCGGTTTTCCACCACGTGAGAACAGAGGGCTCTGTAATAGCTGTCCGGCTTCTGGGCGGCGATCCGGGCTCCCGCCTGATCTTCGCTCAGTCCGTCCCGGGACATGATGCGCCGCAGACGGACCTCCGGGGCCGCTGTGACGGCGACAGTCGCGCCGCACAGAGCCCCTATCCCTGATTCTACCAGATTCACCGCGTCTATGGCAAGCCTTTTTTGTGAGGAATGGAAAATTTTTTCTTCCACCGCCCCCCGGACAGCGGGAAAGACGATGCCGTTGAGCCGCCGGAGCTCCTCCGGGGCCGTGAAGACCCGGGCGGCCAGGGCGCGGCGGTCAAGTTGTCCGTCAGGGAGAAACACCGGGCCGAAGGCGTCCTCCAGGGCCCGCCGGAGGGGGAGGGAGGTGCGCAGGAGCTCATAGTAGAGGGCGTCGCAGTCCACGATCTCGAAGCCCATGGAGCCCAGGACCTCCAGGGCGGTGGTCTTTCCCGCGCCGGTGGGGCCGGTAATGCCGATGATCATCATGCGCCCTCCTCCAGCGCAACGATCTGGAAGCCCGCCGCCTTCTTCAGACGGTTGGCCACCGCAAGGCCCAGTCCCGCGTCCGGGGGGCACTGGGCGTAGATGGCGGTGACGGCGGCGCCGTCAAAGGACCGCAGGGCGTCGAAGACCCGGCGGGCCTGCTCGGCGGTGTCGGCGGAGGCCCCGATGGGGCGCACCGCGCAGCCGGGGAAGCTGTCCGCGTACTCGTCAAAGCAGATGATCCCGGTACCGGGCCCGGCGTGGTCCCGGATGTATCGGGCGGTATCCGCGCCCGCGCCGGTGACCACGGTGACAGGGGCCTTGGGGGCATAGTGGCGGTACTTCATTCCCGGGGCCCTGGGGCGCTCCCCGGCGGCAAGGGGGGAGGTGACTGCCCGGTCCACCGTGATTTGCCCCAGGACGGCCTCCAGAGCCTCCAGGGGCAGTCCGCCGGGGCGCAGGAGCCGGGGGCGCTCTCCGGTGAGATCCAGGATGGTGGATTCCACCCCCACGCCGCAGGGCCCGCCGTCCACCACCGCCTCGATGAGGCCGTCCATGTCCTCCAGCATGTGGGCGGCGCAGGTGGGGCTGGGCCGTCCGGAGCGGTTCCCGCTGGGGGCTGCCACCGGCACCCCCGCCGCCCGGATCACCGCCAATGCCGCCGGGTGGTCGGGACAGCGCACGCCCACCGTCTCCAGGCCGCAGGTGACGGCGTCGGGAACGATCTCCCGCCGCTTCAGGATCATGGTCAGGGGCCCGGGCCAAAAGCGGGCGGCGAGGTCCCGGGCCGCCTCCGGGATGTCCAGGCAGTACCGGTCCAGCCACGCGGCCTCGGGGACGTGGAGGATGAGGGGGTTGTCCTGGGGACGGCCCTTGGCCTCGAAGATGCGGCGGACGGCGGCTTCGTTGAGGCCGTCGGCCCCCAGGCCGTAGACCGTCTCCGTGGGGAGGCCCACCAGTCCACCGGCCCGGAGGATCGCCGCCGCCCGTTCCGCCGCCCGGGCCGGGGCGGCCATGGTGATAAGCTCTGTTTTCATGGTCTCTTGACGCCTTTCTCGTTTCGTTTCTCCCAGTATACACCTGTTTTTTCTCCAGGGATAGAGAAAATCTTTCGCAAAAGATACCAGAAAAGATTGACCGGAGGGGAAAATCCTGCTGCAATTTAACCAAGAGAACATTTGTCAAGGGGGATTTCACCCAAAAGATGAAATCCCCCTCCATAAACTGGAAGTTAATGATTTTAACCGTAACCGTGAGTAGCATGTTCCCATTTCTCATCAGCGCTGCGGACAAGAACCCATTTCCAATCTTCGTAAGTGGAGTTTGGTTCGAGCGAACCATCCCCTCCTGAAGAATCTACATCGAAAGACGAATAAATAGCAATTGCCTCATCTGCTTCGTACTGCGCAGCCCATTCGCTAAACTCACCTGCGAAAGTATCGCCTGGATAGTACAGTTTTGTAAGTATACAACCATCGAACTCTTTAGAAAAATACTCTTTCACCGTTTGGAAAGCGGCTTCAATTTCATTATCTGTGTATATCTCTGATGGTTTCCAGTCTGGAATTTCAACTTTGTCTATATTCCCTGTATTTTCTCCACCGCAAGCTGTGAGCAATAGCAGCATTGTGAAAACAAGAGAAATTATCTTTTTTATAAATATCACCGCCATAAATTCATATTTCCCGATTTGGCACACGCCAAGTATACCACCATTGCGAATGACATTCAACCCTCATTTATAGGCGCTGATAGCAGCAAGCAGTGCGCCGGTATATACCCGGCGCCGCTTGCTGGCGGCCGATGGCCCCCAGGCCCCCGGAGGGCGCACGATGGCCGCAGGCTATACCGCCGGGCCCCAGGGGCCAGGGGGAGGCCGGTGAAGGTCTGCAAGCTGACGCTGGAGCGGTAGGTACCCCCGCGGCACCGAAAAAACCAGGGCGGCCTGCCGGATATCGTCCCGGCGGCCGCCCTCCTTTGCGGATCAGCGCTTGTTCTGGTTCTGATTCTGGCTGTTCTGATTCTGATTGTTGTTCTGGTTCCGGCTGTTCTGACTGTTCTGATTCTGGTTCTGGTTGTTGTTCTGCTCGTTCTTCATGGTGCAGAAGCCTCCTTTCCAAAAGCGGTACGCCCCTATTATCTCCACGAATAGGGCCAATATACACAGCAGGAACAGAATAAAGGGAAATTTTCGGAAAATACTAGCTCCATCCCAACTTTAGGAAGGAGCATCCCTATGGAACTTTGTCAGAGCACCACAAAAGAAAACCTCCTCCGGGCCTTTGCCGGGGAGAGCCAGGCGCGAAACCGCTACGACTTCGCCGCCCAGGCCTGCAAGGAGAAGAAGCTGTATGTGCTGGAGGCCCTCTTCAAGTACACCGCCGAACAGGAGAAGGAGCACGCGGAGATCTTCTACAACCACCTGGTCAAGGGCGGGTGCGAGAACGTGACCATCACCGCCAACTACCCCGTCGACCTCACCCAGGAGCCCCTGAAGCTGCTGGAGCTGGCCCAGCAGCACGAGCTGGACGAGTTCGGCGACATCTACCCCGCCTTCGCCGAGAAGGCCCAGGAGGAGGGCTTCGCCGAGGCCGCCCGGCATTTCCGGCAGATCGCCGACATCGAGAAGGTCCACGCCCAGCGCTTCGAGCGCTTCACCAAGCTGATGGCGGAGGACAAGCTCTTCGTCAGCAGCGTGGAGACGGGGTGGATGTGCCTCAACTGCGGCCATGTGCTCTACGGCACCAAGGCTCCGGGCAAATGCCCCGTCTGCGACCATGACCAGGGGTATTTTATCCGGCTGGAGCTCTCGCCCTACGAGCGGTGAGGGCCGGGCGCACAGGGGTGCGCCCGCCTACATAGAAAGCCGGCCGCAAGAGAAAAAGAACTGTGGATTTTGGGCGGGCGCTGTGTTATAATGCGGCACAGAGGCCCCGGGGCCCCGCCGGAGACATCCCGGGAGACCCGAGGGGCCCATATACAAAAAGAATGAGGGGGCACACAAGCTATGTACAATGAACGGCTCCTGCCGTGGTTCGGCGAGGGCGCCGCGGAGGCGATCTTTCTCAAGAAGGGGCCCAATGTCCGCTGGGCAAGCGGCTTCAAGGGCGCGGATTCCTACGTGCTCATGACCCGGGAGGGCGGCTTTTTGATCACGGACCCGCGCTATACCGAGCAGGCGGGGATCGAAGCGCCGGACTTCACCGTAGTCGACTGGCGCGCCGCCGGGGGCAGTGTGGCGAAGGCCGTGGCGCAGATCCTGAAGGAGCAGAAGCTCCACAGCGTAGCCTTCGAGGCGGACGCGCTGAGCTTCAACGAATACCGGGCCCTCCAGGCGGCGGCGGACGCGGAGCTGGTCCCCGCGGAGGGCGTGATCGAGGCGCTCCGCAGCGTGAAGACGCCCCAGGAGATCGAGTATCTGCGCGCCGCCTGTGAGATCTCCTGCCGGGCCTTCTACCGCATCCTGGAGGATATCCGGGTGGGCGTCACGGAGAAGGAGCTGGCGGCGAAGCTGTCCTCCTACATGGTCTTCGAGGGCGCGGACACCCAGCCCTACGGCAATATCCTCATCTCCGGGCCCAACACCAGCCTGCTCCACGGCATCCCCTCCGACCGGGCCATCCAGTACGGCGACTTCGTCCTCATGGACTACGGCTGTCAGTTCAACGGCTACATGAGCGACATGACCCGCACCGTGGTAGCCGGTAAGGCCAACAGCCGTCAGAAGGAGGTCTACGGCCTGGAGCAGCGGATGCTGGAGGACTCCCTGGCCGTGATGAAAGCAGGGGCGAAGTGCGGCGACGTCTACGAGGCGTCCATCCAGGCCATCAGGGACACCGAGTACTTCCCCTGCCATTACGGCGGCATCGGCCACGGCGTCGGGCTCTTCGTCCACGAGGTCCCCTTCATCCGCAAGGGCGCGGAGGATGTGTATACGGAGAACGTGGTCACCACCATCGAGCCCGGCCTCTACATACCCGGCTGGGGCGGGGTGCGCATCGAGGACCAGGTCATCATCCGGGAGGGCGGCGTGGAGAACCTCATCCGCGTGACCCATGACCTCATCGAGCTGTAAGACCCCTTGCCCTCCCCCGAAAACTATGCTATACTGACTTGAAAAAACCAACACAGGGGGACGCACAGATGAAACTGATCTCATGGAACGTCAACGGCCTGCGGGCGTGCCTGCAAAAGGGCTTTTTGGACTTCTTCCAGGGCGAGGCGCCGGATATCCTCTGCCTCCAGGAGACGAAGGTCCAGGCCGGACAGGTGGAGCTGGACCTGCCCGGCTACCACCAGTACTGGAACTATGCCGACAAAAAGGGCTATTCCGGCACCGCCGTCTTCACGAGGGAGGAGCCCCTCTCCGTCACCTATCACTTCGGCGACGACCTCCACCGCCACGAGGGCCGGGTCATTACGGCGGAGTACCCCGGGTTCTACCTGGTCTGCTGTTACACCCCCAACGCCCAGCGGGACTTGGCCCGTCTGGACTACCGGATGCAGTGGGAAGACGATTTTCGATCCTACCTCCGGGAGCTGGACCAGGTCAAGCCGGTGGTCCTCTGCGGGGACCTGAACGTGGCCCACGAGGAGATCGACCTGAAAAACCCCAAGTCCAACCGGGGCAACGCCGGCTTCTCCGACGAGGAGCGGGGGAAGATGACAGAGCTCCTCGCCGCCGGGTTCGCCGACTCCTTCCGGCGTCTCTACCCGGACAGAACGGACGCCTACAGCTGGTGGAGCTACCAGTTCAAGGCCCGGGAGCGGAACATCGGGTGGCGCATCGACTATTTCATCGTCTCGGAGCGCCTGGTCCCCAGCGTCGCGGAGGCCGGCATCCTCAGCGGGGTCCTGGGCAGCGACCACTGCCCGGTGACGCTGGAGCTGTCTTTATAAAATCTTAATACTTTCTTATAGGAGCCTCCCTTGCACTGCGAGGGGGGCTCCTGTATAGTAAGTGTACTACTTGCACTGGTACAGTTTCCAGAGGAGGTGTCCTATGAACATCATCATCCTGTTGACCGGCATCCTAGGGATGTTCGCGCTGATCTTCACCACTGCGCTGTTACTGCGAAAATAGGGAGGGAATACGCGTGCTGACGCTCAATTACCGGGATTCCGAGCCCATCTACGGGCAGATCAAAAATGGCCTGAAGAAGCTGATCGTCACCGGGGCCCTCGCTCCGGGGGAGAAGCTCCCCAGCGTGCGGTCCATGGCCGCCAGCCTCGCCATCAACCCCAACACCATCCAGCGGGCCTATACCGAGCTGGAATCCGACGGCTTCATCCACTCCATCCCCGGCAAGGGGAGCTTCGCCGGACGGCGGCAGGACGAGGCGGACCAGGACGCCCTGCGCCTTGAGGCCCTGCTGGAGAAGCTTCGGGAGCTGGTGGCGGAGCTCCGCTATCTCAACGTGACCACCGCTGAGCTCATGGCCGTGGTGGAGGGAGGACTGAATCAATGATCGAAGTGAAAAACGCTGTCAAGACCTTTGAGGGCTTCCGGGCCCTGGACGGCGCGGATATCACCGTCCCCGACGGCGGGGTCTACGGTCTGGTGGGCCCCAACGGCGCGGGCAAGTCCACCGTCATCCGCCACATCACCGGCATCTACCGTCCCGACAGCGGCGAGGTCCTGGTGGAGGGGGAGCCTGTCTACGAGAACCCCGCCCAAAAGGCCCTCCTCGCCGCCATCCCCGACGACTGGTACTACTTCCAGTCCGCCACCGTGGCGGACATGATGCGCTTCTACCGGGGCTTCTACCCCGCCTTCGACACCGCCCGGTATGAGCGCTTCAAAGAGGTCTTCGCCATCCCCGAGAAGGCCGTCATCCGCCGTCTCAGCAAGGGGATGCAGAAGCAGGCGGCCTTTTGGCTGACCATGTGCTGCCGGCCCAGGTACCTCATCCTCGACGAGCCCGTGGACGGCCTGGACCCGGTGATGCGCCGCCAGGTCTGGTCCATCATGATGAGCGACGTCGCCGAGCACGGCACCACCGTGCTGGTCAGCTCCCACAACCTGCGGGAGCTGGAGGACGTGTGCGACCATGTGGGCATCATGAACAAGGGGAAGGTGCTCATCGAGCGGAGCCTCAACGACCTCCAGGAGAACATCGTCAAGCTCCAGGCGGTCTGGAAGCCGGGGGAGGCCCCGGTCCTGCCCAAGGAGCTGGAGGTGCTCCATATCTCCCATGTGGGGCGGGTCTACACATACATCGTCCGGGGGAAGGCGGCGGAGGTCACCGCCCGCCTGGAGCCCTGCGGGCCCCTGATGCTGGAGGCCCTGCCCTTGTCCCTGGAGGAGATTTTCATCTATGAACTGGGAGGTGAGCACTATGCAGTCAAAGAGATCATTCTTTAACCGGACCCTCTTCCGGAAAAACCTGACCCGCTTCTGGCCCCTGTGGGGCATCGTAAGTGCGGTGGGGAGCCTGATGCCCCTGTACGTTCTTCTGGAGCTCCTCAACGGCGGCGGGGGCAATGTCACCCAGGTGCAGTTCACCGAACTGCTCTACACGGTGGCCGCGATGGCCGTGCCCGCCGTCTCCTGCGCCTACGCCATCCTCTGTGCCATGCTGGTGTGGAGCTATCTGTACAGCCCAAGGTCCGTGGGGCTCATGCACACCCTGCCCGTGGACCGGACCTGCCTCTTTGTGACCTCCGTCCTCTCGGGGCTGGCCATGATGCTGATCCCCTACGCGGTGGTGGGGGCCCTGACGTGCCTCATCGCCCTGGTCTTCGGGTTTTTCGACTTCACGGCGGCCTGCTTCACCGTTCTGGCGGTGGTGCTCATGACGGTGACCTTCTTTGGTCTGGCCACCTTCTGCGCCATGCTGACGGGCAATGTCTTCGCACTGCCGGTGCTGTACCTGCTGGTGAACTTCCTGGCCCCTCTGCTGGAGGCGCTGGTGGTCACCCTCTCGTCCCAGTTCCTCCTGGGGTTCACCGGGAGCAGTCAGGGCATCTTCGATTTCCTCGCCCCCATCTTCGGCATCTATGAGAACATCTCCCTGGAGTACGTCCCAACGAGGGGCCCGGCCGAGGCGTGCTACCTGGTGGGCTTCGGGACGCTGTTCCTCTACTTCCTGGCGGGTCTGGCCCTGCTGGGACTGGGGTATCTGCTCTACCGCCGCCGCCCCAGCGAGAGCGCCGGGGACGTGGCGGCTTTCCGGGGCCTGCGCCCGGTGTTCCGGTGGGGCCTGGCCCTGCTGAGCGCCCTGACCCTGGGCTACTTGCTCTACGAGCTCTTCTGCACCCCCTTCCAGTGGGGCTGCTACGCCAACCCCGCCTTCATGGCCGTCTGCATGGCCATCACCGGCCTTCTGGGCTGGTACGCGGCCTCCATGTTCCTGGAGAAGAGCCTGCGGGTCTTCAAGGGGAGCCTGAAGAGCGCCGTTGTGGTGTGCGTGGTGATGGCGGCGCTGTGCTTCGCCATCTCCGCGGACCTCTTCGGCATCGAGGACCGGGTCCCCGCGCTGGAGGACATCCAGGCCGTGTCCATCGCCGACATGGACCTGAGAGCCACCTACTTCACCGAAGATGACCGGGAGATGGTGGAGCGCATCGTGAGCCTCCACCGGGCCCTCCTGGCCGACAAGGAAGGCCTCCGCCGGGAGGCGTACGGCGATTACCACTGCCTGCTTCTGACGTACACGCTGAAAAACGGCACCGCCCTCTCCCGGGTGTACCGCTTCTCTGTCCAGGAGGACCGGCTGGACGACCCCGCCTCCTGGTCCGCCCAGGTGGCCGCCCTCTACCGGGACCCGGCGCTGGCGGTCAGCCAGGTCACCATCCCGGACAACGGCACCATCACCAGCATCTTTGCATACGACTTCGTCAACGGCTACGGCGAGGAGCTCCTGGAGTCCAGCGAGGCCCAGTCCAGCTCCGCCAAGGTCCTCTACGACGCCATCCTCCAGGACGCCCGGGAGGGGAACATCCCCGGTCCGCCGGTCTTCCCCGGAGACGGGGAGTACCCCTATGACGTGCGCTTCGAGATCGAGTACCGCACCGTGGAGGAGCGGGGCGGCTACCAGCACCACTACGATGCCATCCAGCTCTACCCCTCCATGGAGCACACCATCGGCACCCTTCTGGACCTGGAGCTGGTCACGGAGGCCCGGGTGGAGCTCTGGAACCAGGCCCTCGTCGAGCAGTACGGCGAGGACGCCCTGGGGTAAGAACCAAATTCCCGAAAAAACGGACCTCTCCGGGGAGCGTCGAGCTCCCTGGAGAGGTCCTGTTCTTATCCCAAGTCCGGCTCACCGCAGAGGGTGATGTGGCCGGCGGTTTTGCCCTCGGTCTCAAAGAGGATGATCTCGTTTTCCCCCTTGTGGAGCAGGGGGGCGGGGAGGTACAGCCGTTTCTGGGGCCCAGCGTCCCAGAAGCGGCCCAGGCAGAAGCCGTTGACGAACGCACAGCCCTTCCCCCAGCCGGAGAAGTCCAGGAAGGTGTCCCCCGGCTCCTCCACCTGGAAGGGGAGGCGGTAGAACCCCGGCAGGCCCTCGGCCCAGGGCCTCCCGAAGTCCAGGTGGTCCAGGTTGTCCAGGGGCAGGGGGTACTGCCTCCAGCCGGTGTGCCAGTGGCCGTTGACGCTGACGCCCTGGTCGATGCCCTTGCGCTGTTCCTCCAGCCGGGAGGCGAAGTTTACCCGGCCCATGTTCTCCACCAGGATGTCCAGGTCCGCGCCCAGGGGGCAGGGGAGGCCCAGCTCAACGGTCTCTGAGAGCTCCTGGTCGTAGACCGTGGCGGCCTTTTTGCCGTCCAGGAAGACCTGGGCCCGGTCGGCGGCCTTCCACAGCCGCAGGCGGTCGACGCGCTCCTCCGTGCGCAGGGGGGAGCGGTAGAGGATGTAGCCGTAGGACTGCCCCAGCCGCTCCATGGACTGGGGATGGACGCTCTCCACCGGGGCGCTCAGGTCCTCCAGCACGGAGAAGAGGCCCGCCTTCTCCGCCACAGGCACCTGCCCGTAGGCGGCGCGGCGGATGGGGGTGGTGAGGTGTACCTCCGGGATGGGGCGGTACTTGGAGATGACGGCCCGGAACAGGCGGTACTTCTCCGTCACCTGCCCGTCCTCGGTGAGGAGGGCGTCGTAGTCGTAGCTGGTCACGTCGGGCTCCAGGCCCGCGCCGTAGTTGGAGCCGTTCATAAAGCCGAAGCTGGTGCCGCCGTGGAACATGTAGAGGTTGACGCTGCCCTGGGAGAGGATGTCGTCCAGCGCGGCGGCGGCCTCCGCCGGGTCCCGGGTGACGTGCTGGGGGTTGCCCCAGTGGTCGAACCACCCCAGCCAGAACTCCATGCACATCAGGGGCCCCTCAGGCTGGAAGGCGCGCAGGGAGGCGAAGCGCTCCGCCGCCTGGGAGCCGAAGTTCACCGTGGCGTGGACGCCCTCCACGGTGCCGCCCCGCAGGCGCTCGTGCTCCGGGCCGTCGGAGGTCACCAGGGGGACCGTGACCCCCAGGTCCCGCATCAGGTCCCGGGTCCAGCGGAGATAGGCGGGGTCATTGGCGTAGGAGCCGTACTCGTTCTCCACCTGCATGAGGAGCACCGGTCCGCCGCGGTCGATCTGGAGGGGGACCAGCTTTTCCATCAGCACCCGGTAGTAGTCCGCCACATGGGCCTGGAACCGGGGGTCGGAGACCCGGAAGCGCAGGCCGTCCTCCGCCAGGAGCCACGCCGGGAGGCCCCCCAGCTCCCACTCCGCGCAGATGTAGGGGGAGGGGCGGAGGATCACGTACAGCCCCAAGTCCTGGGCGGTGCGGACGAAGCGCTCCACGTCCAGCATCCCGTCGAAGCGGAAGGAGCCCTTTACCGGCTCGTGGAGGTTCCAGGGGATGTAGGTCTCCACGATGTTGCAGCCCAGGGCCTTGAGCTTCTCCAGCCGGTCCCGCCAGTACTCCGGCACTACCCGGAAATAGTGGATGGCCCCGGAGATGATCTGGAAGGGCGCGCCGTCCAGGCGGAAGGTGTCTTTGATCTCAAATGTCATCATTTTTCCTCGCTTTCAAAAGTGAAGTGGGGGGGATGAGAGGGGGGGGGATTGCAAAACTCTATAAGAAACTCTGATGAAACAACGTGGCACAGCCAATATGCTTTTCCGGATCGCGGACCGTGATATCGATACGCTCCCACTCCTTGACGCCTTCCGGGATGGACGTTCGGATCAGATAGGCGGATAAATACCTGCCCTCCTCCCCGATATACTCTCGGACCCGGTCCACGACATATACCCGGCTTTTTTTGCCGTTTACGGTGACGGTGATGTCATTTTCCGTAAGTACCGGCGCAATGTCCGTTTCACCGGCTTTGAATTTTTCAAGGCTCATGGGCCGGAAGTAGATACTCAGCGCCTTTGCGGCGCCTTTCACAATAAATGCGTGGAGCCCATATACTTCCAGGGTGTCGATCCGTATATGGAGCTCCAGGTCCCCGCAGGCGGGAACATTTTGCGCCCAATACTCCAAATACCGTTGGCCGTAGTCACGGACAGCGGTCAAAAATGGGTACGATCCGTCAGGGACACACAGCTCAAATGTTCCGTTTTCATCGCTGAGGGTTTGATACATCGTTTCAAAGCGCTCATTTTTGAGCTCTATCAATACCGCGGAAAGGACGCCCTCTCTGCCTGCGGTGGTACCTTTGACTGTCGCCATTGAATGCTCCTCCGTCATAGTTTGTCCGCACAGTCCGAGGCGGCTGCTTCTGCCAAGTATCATATCATAGGATGAAGCCTGTTTCAAGACAAACATAGGCCCCGCGCCAAGCGGCGCGGAGCCCAAAGGCGAAACAACGTTTCGCCGCAAAAAGTTTTTCTTCTTTTGCTTCTTTTCTTCTTTGTACACAAAGAAGAAAAGAAGGGTCACCGCTCCAGCATGGTCCCGATGCCGCGGTCGGAGAGGAGCTCGATGAGGATGGAGTGTGGGATGCGGCCGTCCAGGATGTGGACCTTCTCCACGCCGCCGTTGATGGCCTCCACGCACCCCTCCATCTTGGGGATCATGCCGCCGGAGATGACGCCCTGCTCCACCAGCTCCGGCACGTCCTCCGTCCGGAGGACGTGGATGAGGCTGTCCTCGTCCCCGGGATTCCGGAGGAGCCCCCGCACGTCGGTGAGGAGGATCAGCTTCTCCGCGCCCAGTGCCTCGGCCAGCTTGGCGGCGGCGGTGTCGGCGTTGATGTTGTAGGCGGTGTCCGCGTCCACGCCCTGGGCCACGGTGGACACCACGGGGATGTACCCGGAGAGGAGGGCGTTCTCCACAGGCTTTGGGTTCACGCCGGTGATGCGGCCCACGAGGCCGTACTTCTCGTCCAGGCGCTCCGCCTGGAACAGCCGCCCGTCCATGCCGCACAGGCCCACCGCCTCGCCGCCCAGACGTCCCAACTGGCTGACCAGGTCCTTGTTCACCTTCCCGCACAGCACCGCCTGGACCACCTCCATGGTCACCTCGTCGGTGTAGCGCAGGCCGTCCACGAACCGGCTCTCGTGGCCCAGGCGTTTGAGCATGGCGGAAATTTCCGGTCCGCCGCCGTGGACCACCACCACGCGGATGCCTACGAGGCTTAAAAGGACGATGTCGCTCATCACCGCACGGCGCAGATCGTCGGAGAGCATGGCGCTCCCGCCGTATTTGACTACCAGGGTCTTGCCGGTAAATTTTTGGATGTAGGGCAGGGCCTCGACTAAGGTCTGGGCCTGCTGTTCGTGGGAGGACATATCGAAACGCTCCTTCTTTTTTAGGCTTTCCTTCCTTTTTCTTTTTGAAAAAAGAAAAAGGAAGCGAAAAAGAAAAACTTTTGTCCGCAAGGCTTACGCCTTGCTCCTGGGTCAGATATGGATTTGAAAATCGCCGAAGTCGAAGACACCGGAGCCCTGCCGCAGCTCCCCCCGCCGGGAGAGCTCCCGAAAGCCCTCCACGACCCGCCCCGTGAGGTCCGGCAGGACCTCCAGCCTGTGGTGGCCGGGGAGGATACGGCGGACCTCCAGCGCCTCCACCCGCTCCACGGACCGCCAAAACAGCACCGGGTCCGTGGTGGGGTAGAAAGCGTCCAGACAGCCGAGGTAAAGGAGGTCCCCGGCGTAGAGATACCGCCGCTCCGGCTCGTAGAAGCAGCAGTGTCCCGGAGAGTGGCCGGGGGTGTGGAGCACGGTCAGCACCCGGCCTCCCAGGTCCAGCACGTCTCCGTCCCGGAGGACCCGGCGGGGCGGACCCTGGAAGATACGGTAATCCTCCAGGGAGAAGCCCGCCGGGAAATCGCAGGGCTGGGCCGTGAGGTTCCCCTTCACCACCGCCAGAGGCAGGGGGAAGTGCCCGTCCAGCCAGTCCCGCTCCGCCTCGTGGACCGCCAGGTCCTCAAACAGCCCGTGTCCGCCGGTGTGGTCCCAGTGGACGTGGGTGGTGAGGACCGTGACAGGCAGGTCCGTCAGGCGCTCCACCACCGCCCGGATGTCCCCCACGCCCAGGCCGGTGTCGATGAGCGCCGCCCGCTCCCGGCCCAGCAGGAGGTAGCAGTGGGGCTCCTCCCAGTGGCGGTATTCGCTGACGGCATAGGTGTCAGCGTCCACCCGTTCCACCGTGAACCAGCCCTCAGGTCCGGTAGTCGCCATTGATTTTAATGTAGTCATAGGTGATATCACAGCCCCAGCAGGTGCAGGAGCCATCCCCCTCTCCCATCTGGATTAAAATCTCCACCTCGTCCTCGGTGAGGATGGTCTTGGCAAGGCCCTCATCAAAGGCGAGGCCCCGGCCCTGTTCACAGACCAAAATCTCCCCGGCGGAGGACCGGAACCGCACGTCCACCTTCTCCGGGTCGAAGTCCTCCCCGGAGTAGCCCATGGCGCAGAGCACCCGGCCCCAGTTGGCGTCACAGCCGAAGATTGCGGCCTTGGTGAGGGTGGAGGAGATGACGGACTTCGAGACCGCCTCCGCCTGCGCCTCGCTCTTCGCGCCGGAGACGGTGCAGGTGACAAGGTGCTTCGCGCCCTCGCCGTCCTTGGCCATTTTCCGGGCCATGCGGACGCAGATGTCCTCCAGCGCCCGGACGAAGGCGGCATAATCGTCCCCCTTCTCCCGAATCTCGCCGTTGCCCGCGAGGCCGTTGGCCAGGATACAGCAGGTGTCGTTGGTGGAGGTGTCCCCGTCCACGCTGATACGGTTGAAGCTGACGGCCGCCGCCTCGTGGAGGGCCGCGTCCAGCATGGGGGCGGAGATGGCGCAGTCCGTGGTGAGGAAGCAGAGCATGGTGCCCATGTTGGGGTGGATCATGCCGCTCCCCTTGGCGATGCCGCCAATGTGGACGGTCTTACCCCCCACCTGGGCCTCCACAGCCAGCTCCTTGGTGACGGTGTCGGTGGTCATGATGGCGTGGGCGGCGGCGTCGCTCGCCTCCGGGGAGCGCTCCAGGGCGGCGTACAGCTCCGGCAGGCCCGCCTCAATGACGCCCACGTTCAGCGTCTGCCCGATGACGCCGGTGGAGCACACCAGCACCTCCTCCGGGGCACAGCCCACGGCCTTTGCCGCCGCGGCGCACATGCGCTCCGCGTTCTCTTCGCCCTGGGGGGCGCAGGCGTTGGCATTGCCGCTGTTGGCGATGACGGCCCGGGCCGTGCCGTCCGCCAGGTGGGCCTTCGTCACGTGGATGGGAGCCGCCTTCACCACGTTTTTGGTGAACACCGCCGCCGCCGCGCAGGGCACGCCGGACACGATGAGGGCCACATCCTTCTTCCAGGCCGCGTGGGTCTTGACCCCCACATGGATGCCCGCCGCCCGGAAGCCCTCGGCGGCGCAGACGCCGCCCTCGATCAGTTTGCACATAATCAGTTCTCCTTGTCGGTAAGCCCGGCCTCCTCCGGGAAGCCCAGCATGATGTTCATATTCTGCACCGCCGCGCCGGAGGCTCCCTTGCCCAGGTTGTCCAGCCGGGCGGCCAGGAGGACCTGCTCCTCACTCCCGCAGACGAAGATTTGCAGGTCATTGGTGCCCGCCAGGTTGTTCGATCCGATGAAGCCGCAGGCGGGGGCGTCCGGCGGGCGGACGGTGACGAACCGGGAACCGGCGTAGAAGTCGTTATACAGCGCCCGCAGGCTCTCCAGGGACTGTTTCCCGTTCATGAGGTCCAGGTGCAGGGGCACCGTCACCACCATGCCCTGGGGGAAGTCGCAGACCATGGGGGCGAAGACGGGCTTCCTCGTCAGGCCGCAGGCCTGCACCATCTCCGGGATGTGCTTGTGATCCAGGTGGACGGCGTAGTGGCGGGGGCTGACCAGCTCCGGCTCCCGCTCGACGGCCTCGTAGACGCTGATGAGCTTCTTCCCTCCGCCGGTGTAGCCGGAGAGGGCGTGGCAGGTGAGGGGGGCGTCCGCCGGGAGGACGCCCCGCTTCACCAGCGGGGCGACGAGGGCGATGAACCCGGTGGCATAGCATCCGGGGTTGGCCACCCGCTTTGCGGTGCGGACGGCCTCCCGCACCTCCGCTCCCAGCTCCGGGAAGCCGTAGACCCAGCCGGGGGCGGTGCGGTGGGCGGTGGAGGCGTCGATGACCCGGGTGCTGGGGCTGTCGATGAGCCCCACCGCCTCCTCCGCCGCCTGGTCGGGGAGGCAGAGGAACACCAGGTCCGCCGCGTTGAGGAGCTTTTTGCGCTCCGCCGGGTCCTTGCGCTTGGCCTCGCCGATGGTCAGGAGCTCGATGTCCTCCCGGTGCGCCAAGCGGTCATGTATTTGCAGGCCGGTGGTCCCGGCCTCGCCGTCGATGTATATGATGGGCTTCGTCATGGGCGGCTCTCCTCGATAAATTTTTGCAGTCCGGCGATCTGCCGGGCAGTCTCCTCCACGGCGGGACCGCCGTAGCTGTTTCGCAGGCTCATGCAGTTCTCCAGGCGCAGGGCCTCGTAGACATCCTCCCCAAAGAGGGGGGAGATGTCCTGGAATTCCTCCAGACTCAACTCCTCCAGGAGCTTGCCGCGCTCGGTGCAGTAGTAGACCAGGTTCCCCACGGCGGTGTAGGCGTCCCGGAAGGGGAGGCCCTTGCGGGTGAGGTAGTCGGCGCAGTCGGTGGCGTTGATGAAGCCGCCGCCCGCCGCCCGGCGCATATTCTCCGGGAGGACCTTCATGGTCGCGATCATCCCCGTGAACACCGGCAGGCACATCTTGACCGTATCCACGGCGTCGAAGAGGGGCTCCTTGTCCTCCTGCATATCCTTGTTGTAGGCCAGCGGCAGGCCCTTCATGGTGGTGAGAAGGCCCATGAGGTCCCCGTAGACCCGCCCCGTCTTGCCCCGGACCAGCTCGGCCACGTCGGGGTTCTTCTTCTGGGGCATGATGGAGGAGCCGGTCGAGTAGGCGTCGTCCAGCTCGATGAACTTGAATTCCCAGCTGCACCAGAGGATGACCTCCTCGGCAAAGCGGCTCAGGTGCATCATGAGGATGGAGAGGGCGCTGAGGAGCTCGAGCACATAGTCCCGGTCGCTGACGCCGTCCAGGCTGTTGGAGCAGGGGCCGTCGAAGCCCAGGGACAGGGCGGTCTGGAAGCGGTCGATGGGGTAGGTGGTCCCGGCCAGGGCCCCGCACCCCAGGGGGCAGACGTTGAGACGGCGCTTGCAGTCGGCCAGGCGCTCCGCGTCCCGCCGGAGCTGTTCGCCGTAAGCCAGCAGGTGCTGGGCAAAGGAGATGGGCTGTGCCCGCTGGAGGTGGGTGTACCCGGGCATGACGGTGTTTTGATGCTGTTTCGCCTGGTCCAGGACGGCCTGCTGGAGCTCTAAAATCTGCTCGCTGATCTCCTCGATCTCCCCCCGGGCGTAGAGGCGCAGGTCGACGGCCACCTGGTCGTTGCGGCTGCGGGCGGTGTGGAGGCGCTTGCCCGCGTCGCCGATGCGCTCGGTGAGCAGGGCCTCCACGTTCATGTGGATGTCCTCGTTTTCGGCGGTGAACTCGATCCTCCCCGCCTCGATGTCGTTTAAGATGCCCTCCAGGCCGTTCTGGATGGCCTCCAGGTCGTCCCGGGAGATGATGCCGCAGTCGAAGAGCATCTGGGCGTGGGCCATGGAGCCCTGGATGTCCTCGCCGTAGAGGCGGGCGTCGAAATGGATGGACGCGTTGAAGTCGTTGACAAAGCTGTCGGTCTCCTTGCGGAACCGGCCTCCCCATAATTTCATGGTGTTGTTCCTCATTTTTCTCAATAATTTCCGCTGGGGAATGGTGCCCACAGGCGCGACGGTCCCGGCCGCCCTTTGATAGGTGCCGGATTTATCGCGGCATTTCATAGGGGCGGGTGATATCGCCCCTACGGGTGCGTCATTCGTCCCGCGGCAGTTTTCGGCGGGACAGCGCACCCTGCGAAATAGGGGCCGCGCTGGAAAACGGGAAGGGGCGGAGACGCCAGCGGCCTCCGCCTTTTCCCGTGGTGGTGTTCTGTTACAGCTTCCCCTGCTCCCGCAGGGCCTGGACGGTGTCAGGCAGGCCCCAGAGGTTGATGAAGCCGGTGGCGTCATTCTGGTTGTAGTCGCTCTCCTCGAAGGTGACCAGCTTCTCGGAGTACAGGCTCTCGGGGCTGGTGACGGAGGAGGTGATGATGTTGCCCTTGTAGAGCTTGAGCTTCACCTGACCGGTGACGTGCTCCTGGGTCTTGACGGCGAAGGCCTGCAGGCACTCCCGCAGGGGGGTGAACCACTTGCCGTTGTAGAGGAGGTCGGCGAAGTCCACGGCCAGCTTCGTCTTCATGTGCTTGGTGTCCTTGTCGAGGGTGATCATCTCCAGCACCTCGTGGGCCCGGTAGAGGATGGTGCCGCCGGGGGTCTCGTAGAGGCCCCGGTCCTTCATGCCCACGAGGCGGTTCTCCACGATGTCCAGCAGGCCGATGCCGTTGTCTCCGCCCAGCTTGTTGAGCCTGCGGATGATGGCGCTTGCCTTCATCTTCTCGCCGTCGATGGCCACGGGGACGCCCTTCTCAAAGTCCAGGGTCACGTAAGTGGGCGCGTCGGGGGCCATGGCGGGGGAGACGCCCATCTCCAGGAAGCCGGGCTTGTCGTACTGGGGCTCGTTGGCGGGGTCCTCCAGGTCCAGGCCCTCGTGGCTGAGGTGCCAGAGGTTCTTGTCCTTGGAGTAGTTGGTCTCCCGGCTGATCTTCAGGGGCACGCCGTGGGCCTCGGCGTAGTCGATCTCCTCGTCCCGGCCCTTGATCTCCCACTCCCGCCAGGGGGCGATGATGGTCATCTCCGGGGCGAAGCGCTTGATAGCCAGCTCGAAGCGGACCTGATCGTTGCCCTTGCCGGTGCAGCCGTGGGCGATGGCGTCGGCGTTCTCCTTGAGGGCGATCTCCACCAGGCGCTTGCCGATGATGGGCCGGGCGAAGGCGGTGCCCAGCAGGTAGTCCTCATACTTGGCGCCCATCATCATGGAGGGGACGATCACATCGTCCACCATCTCGTCCACCAGGTCCTCGATGTACAGCTTGGACGCGCCGGTCTTGATGGCCTTCTCGTGGAGGCCCTCCAGCTCGTCGCCCTGGCCCACGTCGGCGGCTACGGCGATGATCTCGGGGTTGTTGTAGTTCTCCTTCAGCCAGGGGATGATGATGGATGTGTCCAGCCCGCCGGAGTAGGCGAGGACGATCTTCTTGATGTCTTTTTTGTCTTTCATAACGGGGACCTCCCAGTCAAATTTGATGTGATACCTGAATTATACAGAATCGTGGATATTTATGCAATTGGCAGATTGCACAATCTTTTGCCCTCCGCTGGGGATTTTTTGCAGTTTTGGAGAAAAAAGGGAGGGAGGACCGTGTTTCTGTTCCGGAATTGTTTATGGGGCGGTACAAATGCGGTACTGCCTGCCGAAAATTGTGTTCCGTGGAAAATCCATGGTTGTATTTCCCATGTCCCCATGCTATACTATACTCTGTATGTGTGAGAAGGACCGGTAAAGGAGGAGCGTGACTTTGAAGATCGTCGTATTGGCCGGGGGACTGTCCCCGGAGCGCCATGTGTCGCTGGTGACGGGGCAGAACGTCTGCGCGGCCCTGCGGGAGCGGGGGCACCGGGCGGTGGTGATGGATATGTACCTGGGCCTGGAGGGGTACGAGGGCGCGCCGGAGGATGTGTTCGACGGCGCCGGCCTCATCGGGGAGGCGGCCATCTCCGCCGACGCGCCGGACCTTGAGGCCGTGCGCAGGGGGCGGAGGGACCAGTCGCCCAGCCTCTTCGGCCCCGGGGCGCTGGAGGTCTGCCGGGCGGCGGACGCGGTCTTTCTCGGCCTCCACGGGGAGTGCGGGGAGGACGGCAGGGTCCAGGCGGCATTTGACCTGCTGGGCATCCCCTACACCGGGAGCGGACACCTCTCCAGCGGTATGGCCATGAACAAGGCCGTCACCAAGCAGGTGATGGAGCGTCTGGGCATTCGGACGCCCGCATGGCGGGAGGTGCGCTTTGAGCGGGAGGACATCCCGCGCCTTGTGGAGGAACTGCCCCTGCCCTGCGCGGTGAAGACCATCAACGGCGGGTCCTCTCTGGGCCTGGCTCTGCCGGAGACCAGGGGGGCGCTCACTGCCGCTCTGGAGGAGATGCTCGGTTACGGCGGGCATGTGGTCGTGGAGGAGAAGGTCATTGGCAGGGACATCACCGTGGGCGTGCTGGGGGACCGGTACCTGCCCGCCGTGGAGATCATCCCCAAGACCGCTGACTTTTTCGACTACGCCGCCAAGTACCAGGAGGGGGGGAGCGAGGAGGTCTGTCCGGCCCCCATCTCCGAGGAGGCTTGGCGGACCATGGGGGAGGCGGCGCTGGCCCTCCACCGGGGGCTGGGGCTGGAGGTCTACTCCCGCACGGACTTCGTTCTGGACGAGGCGGGCCGGGCCTGGTGTCTGGAGATCAACTCCCTGCCCGGCATGACTCCGGGGAGCCTTCTGCCCAAGGAGGCGGCGGCGGTGGGGATGGATTATCCCGCGCTCTGCGAGGAGATTCTGCGCCTCTCCCTGGAGCGGAGGCGCTGAGATGGGCGGGAAGCTGATCGTCATTGCGGGGTATCTCGCCGCAGGGAAGAGCACCTTTGCACGCCGTCTCGGCAAGGAGCTCGGGGTGCCCTGCTTCGTGAAGGACACCTTCAAGAGCGCCCTCTGTGAGAGCGTGTCTATCACGGACCGGGCGGAGAGCAGCCGCTTCTCCGCAGTCACCTTTGACGCGATGTGCTATGCGGCGGAGCGTCTGCTGGAGGCGGGGCTTCCGGTGATCCTGGAGGGGAACTTCACGCCTCCGGGGGTGAAGCCCACCGACGAGGCCGGGCGGCTTCGGGATTTGGCGGCGCGGTACGGCGCTCCTGTGCTGGCCTTCCGGTTCCAGGGGGACACAACGGTCCTGCACCAGCGGTTTCTCCGGCGGGAGGGGACGCCGGAGCGGGGGGAGGCGAACCGGATGTTCGAGGCCGTGAGCTGGGAGACGTTCGACCGGCTCTGCCGGAACCTGGAGGGCGTCGAGCTGGGCGGGGAGACGGTGGATATCGACACCACGGACTTTGCCGCTGTGAATTTTGAGACTACCATCGCCTGTGCGCGGCAGTTCCTGGAAGAGGGAAGCCCGCCGTAAGGCAATTGATCTTATACATGAAAGGCAGGTTTTGCCCATGATGCCCACTACCACTGCTCAGATGTGCGCCGCCGTCCACGGGACGCTCTGCGGCGACGGGGCGCTGACTGTCTCTGAGATTTCTACTGACAGCCGGTCCATCGGTCCGGGGGCCTGGTTCGTGCCCCTGACGGGGGAGCGCTTCGACGGGCACGACTATATCGACATGGCGCTGGACCGGGGGGCGGCGGGGTGCTTCTGCGCCCGGATGCCGGAGACGGTGCGGCCTGATAAGACCTACATCCTGGTGGAGAATACCCGGACCGCCCTGCGGGACTTGGCGGGGTGGTACCGGGGACAGTTCAACATTCCGGTGGTCCAGATCACCGGGAGTATGGGGAAGACGACGCTCAAGGAGATGCTCGCGGGGGTGCTTTCGGAGCGGTTTTGTACGCTCAAGACGCCGGGGAACCTCAACGGGGATATCGGCGCGCCGCTGACCTTGCTGGGCCTCACGCGGTCGCACCAGGCGGCGGTCATTGAGACGGGGATGGATGAGTTTGGGCAGATTCGGGCGCTGGGACAGGCGGTAAGGCCGGATGTGGCGATCATTACCTGTGTGGATGACGTGCATCTGTCCCACTTCCACAGCCGGGAGGATATTCTGCGGGCAAAGGCGGAGATTTTTGAGAATCTGCGGCCCGGAGGCTTAGCGGTGCTGGGCGGGGACGACCCGCTTCTGAACACTCTCCGCCTGGACTGCGACGTCGCCCGGTGCGGCCTTGGAGAGGGGTGCAATGTGCGCTTGACGGACCTGGAGGACCTGGGGCTTGCGGGGATAAAGTGTACTGTGGTGACGGAAAAGGCCCGCTATCCGCTTGATATTCCCTCGCCGGGGGTGCATATGGCTGTGTTGGCGGCAATTGCCGCTGCGGCGGCGGAACGGCTTGGGCTGACGGCGGAGGAAATCTGCCGGGGGATTGCCGGGTACGCTCCGGCGGACAACCGTCTGCGGGTAGAGCGGCTGACCGGCGGGCGGATTATGATTAATGACAGCTACAATGCGAACCCGCGGTCGGTCCGGGCGGATTTGGCGATCCTGGCAAAGCATACGGGCGGCAAGCGGATCGCTGTGCTGGGGGATATGACGGAGCTGGGGAGCGCTGAGGAGAGCGGCCACAGAGATGTAGGCCGGACGGTGGGGGAGCTGGGGATTGAGATGCTTCTAGCCGTAGGGGAGCGGAGTAAGAAATGGATGGTTCCGGCGGCGAAGGAGGCGGGGTGCGCGGATGTGCGGTGGTTTGCCTCCAGGGACGAGGCGCGGGACGCACTGCTCCCCCACTTCGCGCCGGGGGATGCCGTGCTGCTGAAAGCCTCCCATTTTATCTGCCGGTTTGACCTGATGGCAGATCAGTTGAGGGAGTATCGGTTTTAGGGACATTATGGCAGAGCAGTCTCGCCCGCACCATGCCGGTGGCCCGGTAGTATCAGGTTTGAATCGTGCTCCTTGGAGGCGAACCCAACGCAGAAGGCCAAAGGTCCAGGGAGTGGTTCCAGCGATGGGAGCGGCATCGGCCCAGAGCAGACATTGGGAAAAAGAGTCAAACAGGTCGTAGCGTAAACAAAAACCCCCGTAATGAAGGAAGATTCTTAAGAAACGTAGTTTCTTAAGCGTCTTTTTGGTTCCTTTTTCCACGCGGAAAAAGGAACGAACACCGCATGAACAGAGGAAAGAATAGGAACAACCATGATAGAGATCAGCGTAAGCAACGTAAAGAAAGCGTTTGAAGTAGGAAAGAACGTTCTGGACGGCCTGACGTTCCAGATCGAGAGCGGAGAGCGGGTCGGGCTCCTGGGCCGCAACGGGGCAGGGAAGAGCACGCTCTTCAAGCTCCTGACGGGGGAGCTGGAGGCGGACGAGGGCGACATCGCCATCGCCAAGAACCGGCGCCTCGGGCTCATATCGCAAATCCCGGTGTATCCGGCGGGGTATACGGTGGAGGACGTGCTGCAAACGGCCTTTGCCCGGCTCAAGCGGCTGGGGGAGGAGATGGAGCGCCTGGCTGCGGCCATGGCCGGAGGGGACAGCAGCGAGCAGACTCTGCGCCGCTACGGAGAGATTTCAGAGCGCTTCGAGGTCCTGGGGGGCTACGACACGGAGACCGCCGTGGGGAAGGTGGCCAACGGCCTGTCCATCCCGGCGGAGATGCGCTCCCAGGCGTTCGCGAGCCTCTCCGGCGGGGAGAAGACCCGGGTGAATTTGGCGAGGCTCCTGCTGGAGGACACGGATATCCTGCTTTTAGACGAGCCCACCAACCACCTGGACCTCCACGCCACGGAGTGGCTGGAGGAGTATGTGCGCCGGTTCAAGGGCACGGTGGTGGCCATCAGCCACGACCGCTACTTCCTGGACCGCACCATCAGCCGGGTCATCGAGGTGGTGGACGGCAAGGCGGAGTTCTACTCCGGCAACTACACCTTCTACGCCATCGAGAAGGAGCGGCGCTTCCAGGAGAAGATGCGGCTCTACGAGAAGGAGCAGGCCAAGATCAAACAGCTGCAAGAGGCGGCGGACAAGCTCCACCTCTGGGCCTTCATGGGGGCGGATAAGCTCCACAAGCGGGCCTTTTCCATGGAGCGGCGGATCGAGCGTATCCGGCAGACGGAGAAGCCTACCAAGGCCCGGGCCCTCACGGCCCGGTTCGGGGAGACGGACTTCTTCGGCGACGAGGTGCTCCATATCAAGGACCTGGGCAAGTCCTTCGGTGACCGGAAGCTCTTCGAGAACGTGAGCCTGCTGGTGGAGGGGGGCGAACGTATCGCCCTGCTGGGGGACAACGGCACGGGGAAATCCACCCTGCTGAAGATCCTCATGGAGGAGGAGTTCCCGGACACGGGGCGGTTCCGCTACGGGCCCTCGGTCCGCTCGGCGTACCTGCCCCAGATCATCCACTTTGACAACCCCCACCGGAGCATCCTCGATACCATGCTCTACTCCAAGCGGGGCCTCACCACCCAGGCGGCCCGGGACCGGCTGGGGGCCTTCAACTTCCGGGGGGAGGACGTGTTCAAGCCGGTGAGCGTGCTCTCCGGCGGGGAGCAGAGCCGGCTGCGGCTCTGTATGCTCATGGACGAGGAGATCAACCTCCTCATCCTGGACGAACCCACCAACCACCTGGACATCGCAAGCCGGGAGTGGATCGAGGAGGCGGTGGAGGCCTACGAGGGGGCCCTGCTCTTCGTCAGCCATGACCGCTACTTCATCAACCGCTTTGCCACCCGCATCTGGGAGCTGGAAAACGGCCATATCACCGACTACCCCGTGCCCTTCGGCCGCTATAAGGAGATCAAGGAGCGGGACCGGACCCTTGCCCAGGCCCAGCCCAAACCGGAGGTCCGGGAGGAGAAGCCCAAGGCCGCGCCCAAGGGGAACCGCTCCCAGCAGAACGCCCGCAAGCAGCTGACCATCTGCGAACGGGACATGGAGAAGCTGGAGGGCGAGATTAAGGTCCTGGAGGCGGAGCTGGAGGCCAATGCCTGCGACTACGAGAAGTACAGCGCCCTCTATGCCCAGAAGGAGGAGCTGGACGCGAAGCTCCTGGAGCTGATGGAGCGCTGGGAGCAGCTCGCCGCAGAGGCGGAGGCGTGATGGGCGCAAAAGAAAAATTCCTGTACCTCCTGGCGGCGCTCTGCCTCCTGCTGGGGGCGGCGATGCAGTTCGTGTTCACGGCGGTGCGCTTCACCGGATTTTTATTCTGGTGTGCGGCGGCGGTGCTGGTCCTCCTGGCCCTGCTGGACCGCTGGAGAAAAAAGCACCGCTGGGCCCTCTGGGCCCGGAGGGGAGTGCTTGCGGCCCTGGCGGCGGGCTTCGCCCTCTTCGCCGTGCTGGAGGCCCGGGTGGTCTCCTGGGCGCGGACGGACAGCGTCACGCCGGTCTCGGCGGTCATCGTCCTGGGGGCGGGGGTCAACGGCACCGCGCCCTCTCTTAGCCTCCAGACCCGGCTGGAGGCGGCGCTGGAATACGTCCGGGACAAGCCGGAGGTCCCGGTGGTGGTCTCCGGGTCCCAGGGGCCCGGGGAGGCCATCTCCGAGGCGGAGTGCATGTACCGCTGGCTCACTGCCCGGGGCCTCCCTCCGGAGCAGATCCTCCTGGAGGAGCAGGCGGACAACACCCGGGAGAACATCCGCTACTCCCTGGAGCTCCTGGAGGAGCTGGGCGTGGACGGGACGGCGGAGATCGCCGTGGTGTCCAGCGGCTACCACCTCTGCCGGGCCTCCACGTATATGCCGGGGAAGATGGTGCCCGTGGCGGCGCGGATGCCGGGGCGGTACTGGCCCATCACCGTCAACTACTATGTCCGGGAGGCGTTCGCTTTGGCGGCGGACCTCGTGTTTTCTCAGGCGGGAGGCAGGGCGCATCCCCGGGAGCTTACAGCGCCTGCCGCTCTGTGAGGACTTAGATACGATGAAAATGGATGCGACGGCCCTCACGGCGGAGGAGACGGCGGAACGGCTCGCCGCCCTCTGACCGGGGAGGGGCCCGGCAGTTTCGATAAAAAAGGAGAGACACTATGCCCTACACACTATGCGTCTACTACAGCCGCACGGGGAACACCCGGCGGGTGATGCAGGAGGTGGCCCAGGAGCTCCACTGCGAGATGGTGGAGCTGACCGACGGGGAGGACCGCACCGGCCTTCGCGGGTGGCTTCGCAGCGGGATGCAGGCCATGAGCCGGGAGATCCCCCCGGTGAAGGAGTTCAAAACCATGCTCCCCCTGAGCGCCTACGACCTGGTGATCATTGGCACGCCGGTGTGGGCGGGCCGGTGCAGCGCCCCGGTGCGCAGCTTCCTCCAGGAGTACGGCCAGCAGCTCCGCCGGGCGGCCTACGTCATCACCCGGGCCAGCGGCGTGCGCTATGAGGAGGTCTTCCAGCAGATGGACATCTATGTGCCCTCCTCCCATATCAGCGCCGTGTCCATCCGCCCGGGGGACGTGGGCTCCGCCTTTTGGCTGGAGGAGTTCCTCACCAGTATCCGGAGCGGAGGAAAGGAGAAGACGGGACATGCTGGATAAGCTGAAAACCATCACGGACCGCTACGAGGCCCTCACCAGCCAGCTGGAGGACCCGGCCACCTACGCGGACCCGGACCTCCTGCGCCGCCTGACCCGGGAGCAGAAGGAGCTGGAGAGCGTGGCGGCGGCCTACACCGCCTACCGCGCGGCGGAGGCCCGGCAGAGCTCCGCCCAGGAGCTCCTGGGAGACCCGGAGCTCCGGGACATGGCCCGGGAGGAGATGGAGGAGGCCCGCCAAGAGATGGAGGCCCTGCGGGAGCAGATGAAGCTCCTCCTTCTGCCCCGGGACCCCAACGACAGCCGGAACGTCATCATGGAGATCCGCGGCGGCGTGGGGGGCGAGGAGGCCATGCTCTTCGCCGCGGACCTCTTCCGTATGTACGGCATGTACGCCGAGAGCAAGGGGTGGCGGCTGGAGCTGAGCAATATCAACGAGACAGAGCTGGGGGGCGTGAAAGAAGTCAGCTTCCTGGTGGAGGGGGAGGGGGCCTGGTCCCGGCTGAAGTTCGAGAGCGGCACCCACCGGGTCCAGCGGGTGCCGGTGACGGAGTCCTCGGGCCGTATCCAGACCAGCGCGGCCACCGTGGCCGTGCTCCCGGAGGCGGAGGAGGTGGAGTTCACCATCGACCCCAAGGACCTGCAAATCGACACCTTCCGCTCCTCCGGCGCGGGGGGACAGCACGTCAACAAGACGGAATCTGCCATCCGCATCACCCACCTGCCCACCGGCGTGGTGGTGGAGTGCCAGGACGAGCGCAGCCAGTACAAGAACAAGGACCGGGCGATGAAGATCCTCCGCTCCAAGCTCTACGAGGCGGAGCAGGCCAAGCAGAACGCCGCCATCGCCGCCCAGCGCCGCAGTCAGGTGGGCTCCGGCGACCGCTCGGAGCGCATCCGGACCTACAACTTCCCCCAGGGCCGGGTGACGGACCACCGCCTCGCGGGGGACGTGAAGAATTTCGCGATCGACGCCGTCATCAATGGCGGCCTGGACCCCATCATTGATGCCCTCGTGACCGCCAGCCAGGCGGAGAAGCTCGCGGCGGCGGGGGAGGCGTGAGATGGAAGACCTGCGGATCGAGAAAATGGACCAGCAGTCGGCCCGGGAGATCGCGGACCGCTGGAAGTACGGCGGGGAATACGCCTTCTACGACATGACCGCCGACCCGGAGGACTACGCGGAGATCACCTCCCCGGAACAGCGGGGGGAACGGTACTTCTCCGTTTTCTCCGGGAGCGCCCTCGCGGGCTTCTTCTGCGTGGAGCGGGAGGGGGAAGCTGTGGAGCTGGGCCTCGGCCTCCGGCCGGACCTGACAGGGCGGGGCCTGGGACAGGCGTTTTTGCGGACGGTCCTCTGGTACGTGGAGGAGCGCTTCGCGCCGGAGGCCATCCGCCTGCGCGTGGCATCCTTCAACCAGCGGGCCATCAAGGTCTATGAGCGGGCGGGGTTTGAGAGGACCGGCACCGCCCGGGTGTCAACCAACGGCGGGATCTATGAGTTTGTCATGATGGAGCGCAGGCGCGGCGCGTGATGATCTCCTCCCTGGCGTACGAGGATACGTTCGAGAGGGCCAAGGCCATCGGTGCCCGGGGTTTTGTGGATAAGCCGTTCCATCAGGAACAGCTGCTGAAGGTATTCGGGGAGGCGCTGTCGTAGTTTCAAGACGCGGCAGAGCCCCCGGCGGAAGAACGCCCCCGGTCTCGCTGACCGGGGGCGTTCTCTCTGCTACAGCGCATCCTCCTCTCGGAAGAGCACATCAAAGGAGATGTCGTTTTTCTTGACGAAACTGCTCAGCCATACCAGAAGGTCTGGGTAGCCGCTGTCCTCGCCGTCCCTGCGGATGCCGAAGGCGGAGAGGGCGGCCTCGCCGCCCCGGCAGAACGCCTCGAACTCCGGCGACGCCAGGATGGCCCGCAGGCGGGCGGTGTCCAGGGGAGACTCCTGCTTCGCGGGAGCGGGGGGTTCCTCCGGCGGGGCTTCGGAGGGCTCTGCACGCTCCGCAGGCTCCTCCGGCGAAGGTTCCTCCGCCGGTCCGGCCTCTTGGACGGCCTCCTCCAGCGCGGACGGCTCCTCCGCGTTCTCCTCCGGCACGCCGTAGAGGAGCTTATACAGGAAGGCGAGGTGGAGCAGACGCTCCGTGCCGCTCTCCGGCGGAGTAAAGAAGTTGGTCAGCTCGGCCTCGTAGTTGAGATAGCCCACCTCGATGATCTTCTCGTTCTTCCGGAAGAGGTAGATGTCCTTGAAGAGCAGCAGTCCGGCGAAGAAGGCGGAGAAGTCCACCAGGGCGCAGATCAGCAGGAGGAACCAGGCGATGGGCGAGGCGGCGTACAGGGCCGTGAGCCCGGCGTCCCTGGAGGGGTTGATGCCCAGCCCGCCGTGGAGCAGGGCGTCATAGCTGATCTGGAAGTCGGAGTAGGTAATGCCCTGGGCGTAGTTGCGAAACTGCTGGGCCAAATAGGCCCCGCTGCCCTCCGCGCCGGTCTCAGCGCCGCCGGTATACCCGCTTAGCAGGCCGTCCAGGTCCAGGGCCCGGTCCACATAGGCGTCGAGGCGCTCATAGGCGGCGTACTTGGTCAGCTCCCCGCTCCCCTGGGCCGCGGCCGCCCCGGCGGTCCCCAGGTAGGCGTCCACGATCCGGGGCAGGTCCAGGACCGCCACCTTGGCCGTGCTCCCCGCCGCGCGGCCGGCGGCGTACAGCGCCGCTACGCTCCCCCGGACGCCGTCGATCTCCGCGTTTTGGTCCAGCCAGGTGTAGATGGCGTCCATGTCCGTGAGGGGGCCGTCTGCCGCGCCGCCGGCGCTGTAGATGTCGCTCTCCAGCCGCTGGTACTGGCTGAGGAGGGTCCGCAGGATGACGTACTTGTCGGCGTTGGGGATGGAGCGGGCGGTGCGGATGATGGACTGGTCCACACTGTCCGGGTCCGGATAGCGGATCTGGGGGAAGGTGATGTGCTGGCCGTCGGAGGCGGTGATGCGGTCGATGGCCCCGCCGGTGACCGGGTTGCCCACCGCGATGCGGTGGCCGGGCAGGGCGATATCGAAGTAGGTGGTCCGGTAGGACTCCTGAGCCCGGCCGCGCCAGTAGTGGGCGTACTCCTCGGTGGTGATGGTCACCTCGGTGCCGATGCTGTCGTAGTCCATTTGCAGGAAGCTCTTGAGGACGGAGACGGTGGTCTCAAAGTCGCTGGTGCGGGAGACGTACCGGTCCCGGACGTTCTCCAGACCTCCGGCCAGGGCCTCGCTGCCGGCGTCCCGGGCCTCGCCCACCTGGGCGTCGTAGGAGGCCCGGACCTCCTGCCGCACAGCGGTGGCGGCGGCGGAGCCCTCCTCCAGGGCGGAGAGGATGTGGTTGGTGTTCTCGCTGTAGACCCGGGCCATGTCCGAGACCGTCTCATTGAGGCCCAGGCGGCTCACGGTCTCATAGCGGACCTGGTCGTAGACCCGCTCGTGGAGCTTGGCGCTGCTCGCGTAGTAGCCGAACATATTGTTGAAGGCAAAGCCGGTGGACACCAGCATCAGCAGGAGGTAGGCCGTTAGGTAGAACCAGCTGGGCAGGCGGCGGGGCAGGCGCTCCAGAGGGAGCGGGAGGGGCCGGTCCGCCGCCGCGTCCTCCCTTGCGGTCCGGTAGGCTTTCCAGAGCCGGTGGATCTCCAGCCCCTGCCGCACGGCGGCGTAGGCCAGCAGGGCCGTGCCCAGCACGGTCAGCAGGATGGGCAGGTACCGGATGATGGTCCGGCCCTCGGTCCCGCCGTCAAAGATGCCGCCGTAGAGCACGATGAGGAACGCCGCGTACACCAGCAGGTACATCACGCACGCGAAGACCTTCCCCGCGATGGCCTGCAGCAGTCCGCCCCGGCGGAAGCGCTGCTCCAGCATCATCCCCTCGGCGATGCCCTCCCCGGCCCTCATGCCGAAAATCAGCATGGCCAGCTGGACCGCGCAGGCGATGGCGAAGGAGCAGACCACGGGAATCCAGGTCTTGTCGCTGCTGTAGAAGCCGGTGAGGCCGAAGAAGGTGTTCAGCAATGAGGCCAGGGACGCAAAACACGCCGCCACGAACACGGCCCGGTTCTTGTCCGACTCCGTGCTGTAGCCCACGAAGATCTGGAGCATGGTGGAAAGGAAGGACCTCGCCGCCCGGAAGATATGCCGCAGGAGGAAGGGCGCCAGAGACAACAGGCGCAGGACCTGCTCCGCCAGCTGCTTTGCAAGCCCCGCCACCATCCGGCCCAGAGGCCCCCGCTCCCGGCCCGGGAACAGGCTGACCCAGAAGCGCCGGACAAGCCCCCACAGCGCCCGGACCCGTCCCCACACGAAGAGGAGCGCCAGCGCCAGCACCCACAGCACCAGCGCCCGGATGGTCAGGTTCAGCCCGAAGAGGGGCGTGGGGTAGGAGGTGAGGCTTCTCAGCAGCAGCAGCGGGTCCAGGGCGTCCAGCAGGACCCGGAAGATCCAGTCGTTGGTGATGCCAACGGAGTTGACGCCGTTCCAGCCCGCCGCGCCGTAGGGAAGCCAGGCGAGAAAGGCCGTGGCGCAGGCCGCGAGGGCTCCGGAGAGGGCCAGGGCCTGGAGGCTGGGGCGTCCCGGCGGCGGCTCCCCCCGCTTCTGCACCAGGCGGACCGCCGCGACCCAGCCTAAGTAGGCCAGAAGCAGGATGCCGGCGAGGACGCAGGCAAGGTTGAATACCACCGCCAGCGCCCGCACCAGCCCTGAGCCGATGGGCGGAAGGAAAAAACGTGCGATTTCTTGCATCATAAGTTCACCTAATCTGGTCTATCTGTGTAAAGGGGCGGGCGGCATCCCCCAGAAGGGGAGCCGCCGGTCCCGCAGTTCTTCTTTCGGACGGAGCATCAGCCCCAGAGGGCGGAGAGCATGGGCACGATCTGCTTTTTCCGGCTCATGACCCGGGGCAGGAACGCCTCGTGGTCCTTCAGCTCCACATTGAAGGCCTGCTGGAAGATGTCCTCGCCCCCAAGGCACAAAATCTTGCTCCCCTCCAGGAGCACATCCGTCAGCATCAGGAGCATCATGCTGTAGTCGTGCTCCGCCTTGGTCTGCTCCATGAGCTCCATGAACTCCTCCTTGCGCCCCAGGTGGCGGTCCGAGTCCACGCAGGTGATCTGACTGACGCCGAAGCTGTGTCCGGCGATGTGGAACTCCTTGAAGTCGGCGAAGAGGAGCTGGCTGACCGGCTGGTCCTCCGGCGCGGAGGCGGAGAAGATCTCCCGCCCCAGCTCGTCCAGGCCCAGGTCCGCGATCTTGGCCATGCGCTCCGCCATTTTCCGGTCCCGGGCGGTGCAGGTGGGGGACTTGAACATCACCGTGTCGGAGATGATGGCCGCGGCCATGAGGCCCGCCAGCTTGGGCGAGGGCATCATGCCCCGCTCCTGGTACATGCCCGCCACGATGGTACAGGTGCTCCCCACGGGCTCGTTGCGGAAGTAGATGGGGTTCTTCGTCTGGATGTCCGCCAGGCGGTGGTGGTCGATGATGGCCAGCACCTCCGCCTGGTTGAGGCCCGGCACCGACTGGGCCGCCTCGTTGTGGTCCACCAGCACCACCTGCTTGCGCCGGGGCTTGATGAGGTGGTACCGGGAGAGGGTGCCCACCACCTTCTCCTCGCTGTCCAGGATGGGGTAGCTGCGGTAGCGGCTCTGGAGCACCACCTCCCGCACGTCGTCGATATAGTCCTCCAGGTGGAAGGAGGTGATCTCCTGCCGGTGGGCGAGACGGCCCACGGGAATGGCCTGGAAGATGCGCCGCACCGCCCGAAGGCTGTCGTAGGGGGTGGAGATGATGCAGGTGTTTTTGACCATGGCCCGGATATCGTCGGGGAGCTCCGCCTGGCAGAGGATCACGCAGGCCACGCCGAACTCCACCGCCTGCCGGAGCATCTCCGGCTGACTGCCGCAGACCAGGATGGTCTCCTTCTGCCGGAAGGGGGGCAGCTCCCCGGACTGGGGGAGGGCCAAGATCACCTCGCCGGTGAGGGTGTTGATGACCTCCTCCGTCTCGCTTAAGAGCTGCCCCTCCAGGACGCTGAGGATGTTGAAGAGGGGCACGGCCCGAAGGTCCGGGGCCTCGATGGTCTCCATGTCGAACCCCGCGATGTCCCCTGCCGTCAGCATTCCTTGCAGATGCCCCTCGTCGTCGGTCACGGGGATGGCGGAGATCTGGGAGTCCTCCTGCATCTCCGACCAGGCGCGGTTTACCGTCACCGCCTCGTGTAAAATGGGCGGCACGTCGAAATCCAGGTCCTGGACCTGGGTGCGCACGTTTTTGAGCAGCATGGGCGGCTCAAAGCCGAAGCGGTTCAAGATCAGCTTCGTCTCGTCGCTCAGGTGGCCCAGCCGCGCCGCCACGTAGTGCCGCTCCCCCAGCGCGTTGCGCAGGGCCGCATAGGCCATCGCCGAGACCACCGAGTCCGTGTCCGGGTTCCGGTGGCCGGTCACATAGATTCGATCCATTGTTTCATCACACTCCCAATCATAGTATGCGCGGGCCTTCTTTTTTTCTTTGTGTACAAAGAAAAAAAGAAGCAAAAAAAGAAAAACTTTTTGTCCGCGAACCGGTGGTTCGCTCATGATGTTATATTGTAAACCTATCATAGCACACCCTGTTTGGGCTGTCAACGGTATTTTTACAAAAAAGGACCCGTCTGCCCGCATTCCGGGGGAGACGGGTCCTGGTGCTCAGCCGTTGAGGTTCCCTGTGCGCTGGTAGTTGTTCATGCGCCAGATGATGGTGGCCATCTCACTGCGGCGGATGGAGTTGGGGCCGTAGAAGTTCACCGCCCCGGTATCCAGCTTGGTGCCCTGGATGACGCCGATCTGGTAGAGGGCCATGACGTAGGGCGCGGCGGAGTAGTTGGAGGCCATGTCCGTAAAGGGGGAGACAGCCGTCACACCGGGGAGCTTCATGGCCTTGGCGGCGATCTCCGCGATGGCGTAGCGGGTGATCTTCCGGTCCAGGCTGGGCACGGACTGGCTCATGATGCCGTCAGTGATGGCCCGGGTCTGGTAGCCGCTGGCCCAGTGGGTGCCGGTGGGGGCCTGCTCGGGGTACCCGGCGGCCAGGAGGATCATCTTCAGCGCCTCGCCGTAGGTCACCTCGCCGTTGGGCAGGAAGGTGCCGTCGGGATAGCCGCCGATGACGTTCGCCGTGGCAAGCTCTGTCACCGGCTGATAGAACCAGTCAGTGGCCTTCACGTCGCTGAAGGTCTTCACAGGGCCGGTGGGCGTGGAGGGATTCGACGGCTTGGCGGGGTTGGACGGGTTGACGGGATTGGTAGGATTGGTAGGCACTGTAGTGCTCGCGGTGACGTTGATCTTCACTGTGCCGCTGAAGCGGGTGTTGTTGCCCCCGGCGGCGGTGAAGGGGATACTCACCAGGCCGCTGAAGCCCGCCTTGGGCACGAAGGACACCCGGTCCAGGGTCAGGGCGCTGCCGGAGCTTGTGATGTCATACCAGACGCTGCCGCTGGTGACGGCGGTGCCCACGCTGGTGGAGGTCCGGCCATAGTAGAGGGTGCCCTGGGAGGCGCTGGGCGGGGTGAAGGAGACGCTGTTGATCCTGCCGTAGCTCCCGGCCAGGCCCGCGAAGTCACTGGGGCGGAAGAGGACGCCGTCGGAATTGCAGGAGTAGCTCACGGAGAGGCTGCCCACGGCAAAGCGCAGGACGCCGACGAAGAGCATCTTCCCCTGGAGGTCGTAGGCCACATAGCGCACGGACTCCGACACAGCGGAGCCGGGGACATAGGAGATGTCCTCGATGAGCTCACTGCGGGCGCTGCTGTAGTAGAAGGGCCTCGCGGCGATGTTGGAGGCGGTCAGGCGGGTGCCCCTGCCGGGGGCGGTGTAGCCCACGTAGAGGGAGCCGCTGGCGGGCACGTCCAGAAGCTGGATGTAGAACCCGGAGCCCTTGCTCCCGGAGGCGGCCTGGTAGACCTTGAGGAAGGCCTCCCGGTCCAGGGCCTGGGAGGAACCGGCGGAGACGGTGCAGGTCACATCCTGGACCGCGCCGTCGCTGACGAAGATGTAGAGACTGCCGGGCAGGTAGGTCTGCCGGCCGGTGTTGTTGATGCCGCTGGCCTCAAAGGGGATGACCACATAGCCGGTCTGCTTGACCCCGGGGGAGAAGGTCAGGTCGGAGATGCCGTACTGGTTGGCCCCGGGGGAGACGTAGAAGGAGTCGCTGGCCTTGATTCGGGTGCCGGGCCGGGCGATGGAGGAGAAATCCAGGTACAGCCCCCCCTCCGCCACGGTGGGCAGATCCGTGAAGCGGACCAGGGAGAGGGTGCCCCGGGCGTAGGTGTCCAGCCAGAAGTCCTCGAACTTCTTGGCGTCCAGGCTCACGGAGGCGTCCTTGGTGGTGGCGTAGACGATGTCCATGTGGCCCGCGCTCTGCTCCACGGTGATGGTGAGCATCCCGGGGAAGCTCTTGCCCTTGACGTCGTAGGCGGTGAAGGAGATGGTATAAGCGCCGGTGGTGCCCTTGGTCACCTCAAAGCGCACGTCGGAGAGGGCGTTGGCGGGCTTGGCGTTGTCGTAGAAGTAATATTTGTTGTTGGCCCCGGTGTTCACCCAGAGCTGACCGGCCTTGGAGACGGGCTTGGTGCCGAAGACCACATAGGAGGGCAGGTCGTTGGAGGATTCGTAGACCGCGTTATAGATCTGCTCCTCAATGGACCGGGCGGACCAGCTGTCCGGCTCCCCCAGGGAGAGGTAGACGTCCTCGGTGCTGACCGTGGCGTAGGCGGTGATGAGGTCCCGGACGTGGACCGTGACCGTGCAGGAGGCGCTGATGGGCTGGGTGGTCAGGCCGCTCTTGGGCACGGCCATGACGAAGCACACATATTTATAGCTCCCCTCCTTCTCGGTGATGGAGGCGGGCAGGGGATAGCTCTGCTCGCTGCCCACCAGCTTGCCCTCATAGTACCAGTTGTAGGAGAGGGTATACTCCCCGGTGAGGTCCGCATTGCCGATGGCCAGGGACACGTCCCCCAGGGAGATGGAGGCCTCGGCGTCGTTGAGGGAGACATAGATCTCCGGGTTCTCCGGGAGGGTGACCTTCACGGAGCCGTAGTTCACGGCCCGGCACTTGGTGCAAACGCCGGCGGCGTCGTAGGTGTGGGCCTCCCGCTCGATGTTCACGGCCGCGGTGTGGGAGACCAGATATTTGCAGACGCCGGAGTGGGTGCCGTCCCCGTTATCGGAGTAGGTGGCGTCGTGGTTGTTGGAGTCGATGGGGATACGCACGATATCGGTCTTGCTGGGGCAGACCGGGTTGGTGCAGACGTACTCCGCCAGACCCTCGCTGTGGCAGGTAGCGGCGGTGAGCACGGTCCAGGTGCAGTTGTCGGAGTGGCAGACCGGGCACTGCCTGGACTGATACTGATTTGGGTACGAGGCGAAGGCGGCGGGCGTCAGGGACGCCAGCAGGACCATTGAGAGCACCACGGACAAGAGCCGGTGGCGCAGCTTTTGTTTTTTCATCGGGGGTTCCTCCTTATTCGCTTGTTCACGGGCGGCGCCGCCGCCCAAGGTAGATAGAGCCATTGTACCACAAGTTTCCGGAAAAAGCTGTTACAATTTAGCAACAAATCGTGGACAGGAGCCCACCCTTTGCAAGCGAGGGGCGGACACATCCGGGAGGGGGAAATTTGTGGTCCGAACACACGATCAGCACTTGACAATTTCTCCGCGGGGTGGTATGCTTACACCATGTCCAAAAATGTACAAATCAGTCACTGCTGGATGTAGACCAGCGTCTGTCGCGGTTTGCTTCCGTGCAGTTTTCGTCTTTGGCGCTGGCAAAATTTTTTAGGAGGTCATGACTCAATGAACACAGGCACAGTCAAATGGTTCAACGCGGAGAAGGGCTACGGCTTCATCTCCAACGACGACGGGAGCGGGGATGTCTTCGTCCACTTCTCCTCCATCCAGGGCACCGGCTACCGCACCCTCAGCGAGGGGCAGAAGGTCACCTACGAGGTGGAGCCGGACCCCAAGAACGCCAGTAAGATGCGGGCCGTCAACGTCTGCCCGGCCTGAGAGGTGTGAAAAGAAAAAGAGCGTCTGGAAGCAGACGCTCTTTTTTGATGCCCTTGACCCGGAGATTTCTTGCAGGGGGCGGGAGGCAAAACCTTCAATTTTTCTGCCCCATGACCACCTGGACATGCGCCTTGAGCCGCCGGAAGGTCTCGTCGCTGAGGTCGTGCTCCACCTTGCAGGCGTCGGCGGCGGCGGTCTCGGCGTCCACGCCCAGCCACTGGAAGAAGTCCGTGAGCATCCGGTGGCGCTCGTAGATGTGCTCCGCGATGGCGAGGCCCGCGGGCAGGAGGCGGATGGAGCCGTCGGCGTCCATCTCCACGTAGCCGCTCTCCCGGAGCTTTTTCATGGCCACGCTGACGCTGGGCTTGGAAAAGTTCAACTCGTTGGCGATGTCGATGGAGCGCACGCTCCCCCGCCGTTCCTGGATGATGAGGATGGCCTCCAGATAGTTTTCCGCTGATTCGTAGATGTGCATGGTTTCTCTCCTTATTGACGGCAGACCGCCTGCCTTTCGTATCCCTTACAGTATACCACAGGCGGAGGCTGTTGGCAAGATGGAGAACGGCTGGTCAACGGAGATCCGTTTTCAACGTTCACCCCTGCAAGATCCTCCGGCAGGTGCTGGAGAGCTCCTCCAGGGTACTGCACGCGGCCATTTGGCAGAGCATGGACATGGTCTGGATGCTGCGGACGTAGGGCCACTTCCTCTGGGGGATGGGGTTGAGCCAAAGGACCTTGCCCGCCTGCCTGCGGGCCTCCAGCAGGGCCCGTGCGGCCCGGGGCACGTCGATGGTCTTGGTGTCGGAGAGGATGAGCAACGTAACAGACGGCCCCAGGACGCCGGGGCGCTGGGCGCAGAGGTCCTCCAGGGCTTTCCCCAGGTCCGTGCCCCGTCCGTAGAGGCCGGAGGAGCGCACATAATCCCGGAAAGCGTCCATATTTTGCAGGGCAAAGGGGTTCACCCGGCAGAGCTCCTCGGAGAAGAGGAAGGTCTTGGAGGATTCCGAAACCTCGCTCATGGACTTGAGGAAGCGCAGGGCGAATTCGGAGAACTGGAGCATGGACCCGGACACGTCGCACAGGAGTACCAGCCGTCTCCGCTTCTGCCGCCTGGGGCGGTAGGAGAGACGGTAGAAGGTCCCGCCGGTCTCCAGGCCCCGGCGGATGGTGCGCTTGAAGTCCAGCTTGCCGCTGTGGCCGCCGCCCCGGCGGGCCCGGCTGAGCTCCGCGTCCAGCTGACGGGCAATGGCGGAGACCAGGGCCGCGGCCCGGGGGATGTCCGTCTCCCGAAACTGGGAGATGTCCCGGTACAGGAGCGCCAAGTCCGGGTCCAGGGACTCGCTCCCCACGGCGGCGTCCTCCATGGCCATCTGCTGTTCCAGGAGGAAGCGCATGAAGACGGAGCGGATGAAGTTGCCGTAGAGCTTGGGATTGCGCTCTAAGTTGCCCCGGGTCTTCTCCAGCATCTGCCGGAGCTGTTCCCGCTTGTCCTCGCCCATGCGGACGTAGACTTCTTGGAGGTCCTCCCGCAGGGGGATGGGATTGCCGCCGGCTTGCAGGTCCCGCTCTGCCTCCATGCGGCGCTGGGCGAGTTCTCTTGCCTCGGCCTCGTGCCTGGCCCGGAGTGCCTGTCGCTGTTCCGCGCTGACGAAGAAGCCGTCGAAGGCCCGGCGGAAGACGGCCTGCTCCTCCCGGCTCTTGGCGCAGAGGGAGGAGAGGACGGCGTAGACCGTCCCCCGGTCCGCGAGGTCCAGCTCTGAGAGGATCCTGCACATGTCCTCTGTCTCCCGGAGGCCCACGGTCAGCCCCTCATGCCGGAGCAGGGCGGCGAACTCCGCCATTTTTTCCAGGTAGACGCCCTCTCTCATGGCCCGTCGTGTCCGCAGGCGCCGCAGTGGCCGCTGGCCTCCATGTCCTCCCGGCTCTTGAGGACGAAGCCCAGGGTCCGCTTCCGGGCGTCCTCGGTGAGGTCGCTGATGCCCAGGGCCTCCAGGGCGGAGACCCAGTCGATGGTCTCGGCGATGGAGGGCTTTTTCAGGATGCCCTCGTTCTCCCGGAGGTCGTGGACCGCCTGGGCAACTTGAACGGCCAAGTGCTCGTTGACATTGGGGAGCTTGGAGCGGAGGATGGCCACCTCCTTGTCCAGGTCGGGGTAGGGGATATAGAGGTAGGCGCACCGCCGCCGGAGGGCCTCGCTGAGGGGCCGGGCGCGGTTGCTGGTGAGGACCACGAAGGGGATGGTCTTGGCCCGGAGGACGCCCACCTCGGGGATGCTGACCTGCATCTCGGAGAGGATCTCCAGCAAAAAGGCCTCGAACTCCTCGTCCGCCTTGTCAATCTCGTCGATGAGGAGGACGGTGGGCACCTCGGACCGGATGGACTGGAGCAGGGGGCGCTCCAGGAGGTAGGCGTCGCTGAAGAGGGACTTGGTGAGGGCGTCGGGGCCGGTGCGGTCCATCTGGACCTGGATGCTCAGGAGCTGCTTCTGGTAGTTCCACTCGTAGAGGGCCTTGCTCTCGTCCAGGCCCTCGTAGCACTGGAGGCGGAGGAGGGGGCGGTCCAGGGCGGCGGCCATGACCTTGGCGATCTCGGTTTTGCCTACGCCCGCCGCGCCCTCGATGAGCAGGGGCCTGCCCAGCTTCAGGGCCACCAGCAGGGTGGCCGCCAGGGCCTCGTCGCAGACGTAGCCCTGGGCGTCCAGCTTTTGTTTCAGGGTAGATATGTCCATAGGGAGGTCTCCTTTGTTAAGCAATTAACGGATCGGCTCTACTATACCACAATCTCCCGAAAATTGCAATCGAAGAGAAAAAATTTCTCTGCTCTCCGGTAGCCAAAAGCGCCTTTGTGGTGTATAATCACAGAAGCGACCAAAAACAGGAGGCATTCCAATGGATGAAAACGAGCTGAAGGCCCTGGCGCTGGAGCTGGGGTTCGCCAACGCGGAGCTGGTGGAGACGGGGGAGCTGGTGTTTGTGCCGTCGTTCCGCCCGCTGTGCGAAGAGAACCTCTGCGGGAAGTACGGGGTCAACTACGCCTGCCCGCCGGACTGCGGGACGGTGGAGGAGATGCGTGAAAAGGTGCTGAAATGGCCCAGGGCGCTGGTAATGCAGACCATGTGGGATATCGAGGACCCCATGGACGAGGAGCAGACCAAGCCCGCGAAGGCGAGACACAACAAGCTGACAAGGGAGCTCATCGACCGCTCGGGGCGTCCGGGGCTGATGGTGGGGGCAAGCGGGTGCAGTCTGTGTTCGCCCTGCGCCATCGTGGAGGGGAAGCCCTGCCGGTTCCCGGACAAGGCGTTCTCCTGCATGTCCGCGTACTGCATCTTCGTCAGAGAGCTGGCGGAGCGGTGCGGGATGGACTACGACTGCGGCCCCGGGGTGGTGGCCTTTTTCAGCATGTTCTGCTTTGGAGAAGAGAAAAACGAATGGCCTAAAGGGGCCGGCGGACAAGAAAGTAGGAAATGATGCAGCAAAAATACGACTATCTCATTGTGGGCGCGGGGCTTTTTGGCGCGGTGTTCGCCCATGAGGCGGTGACGCGGGGGAAGACGTGCCTGGTCATCGACCGCCGGGGGCATATTGGCGGCAATATCCACTGCGAGGAGGTGGAGGGCATCCAGGTCCACTGCTACGGGGCCCATATCTTCCATACGTCGGACAAGGAGGTGTGGGACTACGCGGGGCGGTTTGTCACCTTCAACCACTTTGTGAACTCACCGGTGGCCATCTATAAGGATGAGCTCTACAACCTGCCCTTTAATATGAACACGTTCTCCAAGCTCTGGGGTGTGCGGACTCCCGCCCAGGCCCAGGAGAAGATTCAGGAGCAGATTGCGGAGCTGGATATCGGTGAGCCGCAGAATCTGGAGGAGCAGGCCCTGAAGCTGGTGGGCCGCGACGTGTACGAGAAGCTGGTGAAGGGGTATACGGAGAAGCAGTGGGGGCGGGACTGCCGGGAGCTCCCCGCGTTCATCATCAAGCGTCTGCCTCTGCGCTTCACATTTGACAATAATTATTTCTCAGACCCCTATCAGGGCATTCCGACGGAGGGCTACGACGTGTTGGCGGAGCGGCTTCTGGAGGGGAGTGACGTGCGTCTGAGGACGGATTATTTCGAGTTTATCAAGGAGCATCCCAGTATTGCGCACAAGACGGTGTTTACCGGGATGATCGATGAATTTTTCGGGTTCCGGCTGGGGCATCTGGAGTACCGGACGGTCAGCTTTGAGACGGAGGTGCTGGACTGCTCCAATTGGCAGGGGAATGCGGTGGTCAACTACACGGAGCGGGAGGTGCCCTATACCCGGATCATTGAGCACAAGCATTTTGGGTTTGGGCGGCAGCCGAAGACGGTGATCAGCCGGGAGTATCCGGCGGAGTGGACGCCGGGGATGGAGCCCTATTATCCGGTGAACAATGAGAAGAACCAGGCGCTCTATGAGGCGTACCGCCGTCTGGCGGAGGAGCGTACGGATGTGATTTTCGGCGGGCGGCTGGGCAGCTACCGGTATTATGATATGGATAAGGTGATCCGTGCGGCGCTGGATGCGGTGCGGGAGGAGCTGGGGTAAGGAGAGGCCTATCAGCCCGTTGATTTGCGAGGAACGGGATGAGGAACGGGATGAGGAACGGGATGAGGAACGGGATACCGTATAGCAAGGCAGTATCGCCCGCACTGTGCCGGTGGCCCGGTAGTATCGAAAAGAAGTGTGCTTTAGGAGGCGAACCCAACGAAGAAGGCCAAAGGGCTAGGGGGTGGCGGCGGAGATTCGACCGGCATCGGCCCAGAGCACCCATGGGAAAAGGAGACCAACAGGTCGTAGCGTAACTAAAAAACAAATGAGTGAGGGAGTCCGAACCGCAGGTTCGGCGGCGTTTTGGTGACTTTTCCGCCGCGGGAAAAGTCACTCGCGCCCGGAGGCGCGAAACTCCCCGGCGAACTAACAAAAACAAACAGGCTATCGAAAAAACGCATAAAAACGGGGAAGCCGGGGGCAGTCACCCCCGGCTTTCGCAATGCTCAGAACATAACGTAGTACCACCCCTCCACCCGGATGGCGGGGTCGGAGGGGACGGCCCCCTCCAGGACCTCCCGCTCCTCGGGGAGGGCGCACCAGGCCATGCCGCAGCTGGCGGAGATGGACCTGGGAACGGGGATGAGCCGTCCCGGCAGGCCCTGCGCCCGGCAGAGGCGCTCCATGGAGATGGCGGAGTGGGTGGTGGCGAAGGTGGCGATGAGGCGGAGTTCGCCGTCGGGCCCGCTCACGGCTTGATGACCTTTCCGGCGCCGGCCAAGGTCTCCACGATGGTATACATATTGGTGACCTCGCCCACGGCGAGCTTGCTGGTGAGGCCGTAGTAATCGAGGCAGGTGCCGCAGGTGAGGATCTTGACCCCCTGGGCCTCCAGGCTCTTGAGGGACTCCAGGGCGGCGGAGCCCTCACAGGAGAGGCTTGCCCCGCCGTTGTAGAAGAGCACGGTGGAGGGAAGCCGGGGAAGCTGCCCCACGGCAAAGAGGAAGCCCTTCATGAGGGTTGCGCCCAGCTCCTCGCTGCCGCGGCCCATGTGGGCGCTGTCCACGGCCACCACCAGGTCTCCCCGGGCGTCGGGGATGCAGGCGGCGTCGGGGGCGCTCTCCTCCGGCTGAGGGAGGGCGTTGACCAGGATGCGGACCTGGAAATTGCCGTCCCCGGTCTTCTCCGACTGCACGGCATAGCCCTGGCTCGCGCCCATGCGGGTGAGGTTCTGCACCGCCACCTCGTTGTCCACCAGCACCACCAGGTCGCCGGGCTCGGTCATCTGGGCGAGGGCCTGCTTGGCCTTGATGACGGGGACGGGGCAGGTGTCGCCGATGGCGTTCACTGTAATGACAGACATAGTTGTATCGCTCCTTATCCTTATGTATGCGCTCCGGGCCGCCCCGGGGAACATCTCCTGGTATCATACCACAGATGTCCGGGCTTGTCAGCAGGGATAGAGGATGTCTTTCCCAAAACCCTATTCGGATTTTCAATGATTGGCGAATACTTATCAAATTTGCCGGAGGACCGGCGGAGCTCTTGACAAAACCGCCAAAGACTGGTAACCTAACCCCGGAAACAACAATTTCATATGCGGATGATCGATTCAGGAGAGACCGCCTTGGGCGGCACCGAAGGAGTAACTGCCGTATACTCTCAGGTACAGGGACTGGATCGTGACGCGAATCTGAAGAGCACTTCGGTGCACCGGCGGAGCAACCGGGAGGGGAGCATCTCCCCGTCCGGGAATCTCTCAGGTCAAAGGGACAGAGGCGTGACAGGAGACTGTTACGCCTTTTTTGTTTCCAAGGAGGGACCGGGCCTCCGGCGCATCCAAAAAACAGAAGGAGAAAAAGGAAGCATGAGCGAACTGAAACGGACCCAGCTGTACGCCGAGCATGTGGCGGCGGGGGCCACGATGGTGGACTTCGGCGGCTGGGAGATGCCCATCGAGTACCCCGGCAAGATCGTGGCCGAGCACCTCTATACCCGCAGTGCGTGCAGCCTCTTCGACGTGTCCCACATGGGCCGCATCCTGGTGGACGGCACCGAGGCGGTGCCCTTCCTCCAGCACGTGCTGTCCAGCGACGCGGCGGCCATCGCTGTCGATCAGGCCCAGTACACCATCATCCCCAACGAGCGGGGCGGCGCGGTGGATGACGCCTACCTCTACCGCTTCGAGGAGAAGCGCTATCTGCTGGTGGTCAACGCTGCCAACACGGACCGGGACCTTGCCCATCTGGAGAGCCAGATCGGCGCTTTTGACGCCCGCATAACCGTCATCACCGGGGACTATGCCGCCATCGCCGTCCAGGGCCCCAAGTCGGACGAAATTTTGCAGGTCCTCACCGGCGGCGAGGCCGTCACAGAGCCCAAGCGCAACGCCCTGCGCTCCCTGGACTTCGAGGGGCGCAGTGTCCACGTGGCCCATACCGGCTACACCGGCGAGCCCCTCAGCTACGAGGTCTATATCCGCAGCGAGGAGGCTGTGTGGCTGTGGCGGCGGCTCATCGAGCTGGGAGCCAAGCCCGCGGGCCTGGGGGCCCGGGATACCCTCCGTCTGGAGGCGGGCCTGCCCCTCTACGGCCACGAGATGGGCGCCGACCCCGAGGGGAAGGAGATCCCGATATTCGCCGTGCCTCTGGCCCGCTTCGCCGTCAGCTTCGCGGAGCACAAGGGGGATTTCCTGGGCCGGGAGGCCCTGGAGCGGCAGTGGGAGGCCGCCCAGCGGATCAAGTCCGGGGACCTCAGCGATGTCTCTGCTCTGCCCCGGCGCATCCTGCCCGTGAAACTCACGGACAAGGGCGTCATGCGGGCGGGGATGCCGGTGTACAATGGAGCGAGGCAGATCGGCTTCGTCACCAGCGGCACCGTGGTGCCCTACTACCAATTCTCCGAGGAGGGCGTGCCCACGGAGGAGACGGGCCGTCACGCCATCGGCCTGGCCCTCCTGGACAGCGGCCTTGCCGCCGGGGACGAGGTGGAGGTGGACGTCCGGGGACGCCGCCTGAAGGCCGCTGTCTGCGCCCGCCATATGAAAGCGGAGGGGCCCTACGCCCGCCCCGTTCTCTAACGACCGTTTTCCCGCCCGTTCGGGCAAAAAAATAACAACAGGAGGCAACAACACGATGAGCGTACTGAAACGAACCCAGCTCTACGGCATCCACGTTGCCGCCGGAGCTGCCATGGTAGACTTCGGCGGCTGGGAGATGCCGATCGAATACCCCAGCAAGATCGTGGCCGAGCACCTCTACACCCGCCACGCGTGCAGTCTCTTCGACGTGTCCCACATGGGCCGCGTTCTGGTGGACGGCCCGGAGGCGGTATCCTTCCTCCAGCATGTGCTCTCCAGCAACGTCTCCGCCCTGGACCTCAACCAGGCCCAGTATGCCATCATCCCCAATGAGCGGGGCGGCGCGGTGGACGACGCCTACCTCTACCGCTTCGAGGAGGAGCGCTTCCTCCTGGTGGTCAACGCCGCCAACACGGACAAGGACCTGGCCCACCTCAATGAGCAGATCAAGGCCTACGACGCGAAGATGACCGTCATCACCGGCGACTGGGCCGCAATCGCCGTCCAGGGCCCCAAGTCCAAGGAGATTTTGCAGGCCCTCTCCGGCGGCAAGGCCATCACCGAGCCGGTGAAGAACGCCCTGAATACCCTTCAGTTCGAGGGGCACACCGTCCGGGTGGCCAAGACCGGCTACACCGGCGAGCCTCTGGGCTACGAGGTCTACATCGAGAGCGCCGGAGCGGAATGGCTCTGGAACCGGCTCATCGAGCTGGGGGCCAAGCCCGCGGGCCTGGGGGCCCGGGACACCCTCCGCCTGGAGGCCTGCCTGCCCCTCTACGGCCACGACATGGGCGACGACCCGGAGGGGAAGGAGATCCCCATCTTCGCCGTGCCCCTGGCGAAATTCGCCGTCAGCTTCGCGCCCCAGAAGGGGGATTATATCGGCCGCAAGGAGCTGGAGAAGCAGTACGAGGCTTTCAAGCGCATCCAGAACCGGGATTTCTCCGACACGGCGGACCTGCCCCGGCGCATCCTGCCCATCACCCTGCTGGACAAGGGCGTCATGCGGGCCGGGATGCCGGTGTACAAGGGCGGTAAGCAGATCGGCTTCGTCACCAGCGGCACCATGGTGCCCTACTACCGCCACGAGGGCGAGGGATTGCAGACCGTCATCCTGGAGGAGACCGCCAAGCGGGCCATCGGCCTTGCCATCGTGGACAGCGACACCCTGGAGGATGACGAGGTCCAGGTGGATGTCCGCGGCAAGCGGCTCAAGGCCGTGATAGCCCCCTACCACATGCGGGTGGACGCGCCCCCCTTCGCCCGGCCCATCCTCTACCGCCCCGACGAGGAGGAGAGCGCCAACCCGTCCGGCGACCGGGTGCCCAAGGCCCTGGAGCTTATCGGCCGGGCCGTGGAGAACCATGTCTGGCGGCAGGAGCAGTGCGTGAACCTGATCCCCTCGGAGATGACCCCCTCCCGGGCGGTGCGCCTGCTGTGCGCCAGCGACCCGTCCTTCCGCTACGCGGAGCACAAGAAGGTCAAGAGCTTCTATGACGCGGATGTCTTCTACTACCAGGGCACCGAGTTCATCGACGAGGTGGAACAGCTCCTGGTGGAGGAGATGAAGGCGTTCCTGGGCTGTGCGGAGGTGGAGACCCGGGCCATCAGCGGACAGATGAGCAACACCGCCGTCTTCTCCGCTCTCATGGACTGGAAGAACCGCCTGGACCGCAAGCACGACCCCAAGCGCCTGGGCTACATCATGAACAACCACATCATCAAAGGCGGACACCTCTCCGCCCAGCCTATGGGCGCGCTCCACGACTACATCGCCATTGATCCCGTCACCGAGCGCCACGCCCTGGTGAACTTCCCCGTCTGCGCGGACAACATCTACAAGATCGACGTGGAGGAGACCAGGAAGGCCATCGAGCAGTACCGGCCCGAGTTCATCATCTTCGGCAAGAGCATGGTGCTCCACAGGGAGCCCGTGGCCGCGATCCGGAAGTTCGTGGACGACATGGGCCTGCAAACCACCATCATGTACGACATGGCCCACGTCCTGGGCCTCATCGGCGACCACTTCCAGAAGCCCTTTGAGGAGGGCGCGGAGATCGTCACCGGCTCCACCCACAAGACCTTCTTCGGCCCCCAGAGAGGCGTCATCGGCGTCAACTACAAGAAGGGCGAACTGAAATACGGCCTTTGGGAGACCATCGAGAGCCGGGCCTTCCCCGGCAGCGTCTCCAACCACCACCTGGGCACTCAGCTGGGCCTGCTCATGGCCGCTTACGAGATGAACCAGTTCAAGGACGTGTACCAGAAGGCCGTCGTCTCCAACGCCAAGAGCTTTGCCAAGAGCCTGAAGGCCGCGGGCCTTGACGTGGCGGGCGACCCGGCCATCGGCTACACCGAGACCCACCAGGTCATCGTCAACGTGGGCTACGGCACCGGCCCGGATGTGGCCATGCGCCTGGAGCGGAACAACATCATCTGCAACTACCAGGCCACCCCCGAGGAGGAGGGGTTCACCGCCTCCGGCGCACTGCGCATGGGCGTGAACGAAATGACCCGCTTCGGCTTCGGGCCCAAGGAGTTTGACCAGCTGGCCAACATCCTCGCCGACTGCATCCTCCGGGGCAGGGAGGTCAAGGAGGATATCGTCCGTCTCCGCGCCGGGTACCAGCAGATGCACTACTGCTTCGACGAGAAGCAGGTCAGCGAGGCCCTGAACGGTCTGGCGAAGAAGACCGGGATCTGATCTCCCGCAGTCCCCGCATATTTTATGAAAAATGGTTATCAACCATGAAAATACAAGGAGGAACGAACTATGACTTTCCCTGCTGAACTGAAGTATTCCAAGGACCACGAGTGGGTCAAGATGCTCGACGGCGCCACCGCCCTGGTGGGCATCACCGACTTCGCCCAGAGCGAGCTGGGCGACCTGGTGTTCATCAACCTGCCCCAGGAGGGCGACGATGTCACCGCCGACGAGGCCTTCTGCGACGTGGAGTCCGTCAAGGCGGTCTCCGACGTGGTCAGCCCCGTCACCGGCGTGGTGGAGGAGGCCAACACCGAGCTGGAGGACGAGCCCCAGAAGCTCAACGAGGACCCCTACGGCGCATGGATCGCCAAGATCAAGGACATCTCCGCCTTTGGGGAGCTGCTGAGCGCTGAGGAGTACGAGGCGTTCATCGAGAAGAAGTAAAAATCCGGGGGACCTGCGGCGCGTCCGCAGAAAGACGCCGCAGGTCCCCCCATCCGGGAAAGGAAGACATTCATTATGGGAAGCTACATCCCCAACACCCGCGCCCAGCGGGAGGAGATGCTCTCCGCCGTGGGCGTCAGCCGGGTGGAGGACCTCTTCGCGGCGGTGCCCCATGAGATGCTCTTGGAGCACCTGGACCTGCCCGCGGGCCTCAGCGAGCTGGAGGTCCGCAGGGCCGTGGAGGCCATGGCCGCAAAGAATAAGGTCTATGGCACCGTCCTCCGGGGCGCGGGGGCCTACCGCCACTTCATCCCCTCGGTGGTCAAGAGCGTCATCAGCCGCGAGGAGCTGGTCACCGCCTACACCCCCTACCAGGCCGAGGTCAGTCAGGGCATCCTGCAGGCCATTTTTGAGTACCAGACCATGATCTGCGCCCTGACGGGCATGGAGGTCTCCAACGCCTCCGTCTACGACGGCTCCACCGCCGCCGCCGAGGCCATCGCCATGTGCCGGGACCGGAAGAAGAACAAGGCCCTGGTCTCCGCCTGCGCGGACCCCCAGACCATCGCCGTCATGCGCACCTACTGCTTCGGCTCCGGCATGGAGCTGGAGGTGGTCCCCGCCAAGGACGGCCGCACGGACCTGGAGGCCCTCAAGGCCGCTCTGACTGCGGACGCCGCCTGCGTCTACCTCCAGCAGCCCAACTTCTTCGGCAACATCGAGGACGCCAAGGCCGCCGGCGAGGCTGTCCACGCCGCCGGGGCCAAGTACATCATGGGCTGCAACCCCATCGCCCTGGCCGTCATGGAGACCCCCGCAGAGTGCGGCGCGGACATCGCCGTGGGCGAGGCCCAGCCCCTCGGCCTGGACCTGGCCTTCGGCGGGCCGTACCTGGGCTATATGGCCGCAAACAAGGCCATGTTCCGCAAGCTCCCGGGCCGCATCGTGGGACAGACCCACGACGTGGACGGAAACGTGGGCTACGTGCTCACCCTCACCGCACGGGAACAGCACATCCGCCGGGAGAAGGCATCCAGCAACATCTGCTCCAACCAGGCCCTGTGCGCCTTTGCCGCCGGGGTGTACCTGAGCGCCATGGGTGCGGAGGGCCTCCGGCAGGCCGCGAAGCTCTCCATGAGCAAGGCCCACTACCTGGCCGCAGAGCTTGCGAAGATCGGCCTGCCCCGGCTCCACGAGGGCCCCTTCTTCCACGAGTTCGCCACCAAGTGCGACAAGCCCGGCGCGGTGCTGAAGGCCCTGGACGAGCAGGGCATCCTGGGCGGTCTCGCCGTGGACGGCGGCATCCTCTGGTGCGCCACCGAGGTGGTCAGCAAAGAGGAGATCGACCGGGCCGTGGCCATCATCAAGGAGGTGTGCTGAAATGAAGCTGATTTTTGAAAAAGGCGCTCCCGGTCAGCACTTGTCCCTGCTCCCGGCCTGCGACGTGCCGGAGGTAGAGATCGTGAGTCCCCGGGCCGAAGCCCCGGAGCTCCCCCACCTCTCCGAGACGGAGCTGACCCGCCATTACACCGCCCTCGCCAAGCGGGTCCACGGCGTCAACGACGGGTTCTACCCCCTGGGCTCCTGCACCATGAAGTACAACCCCAAGATCAACGAGGACATGGCGAACCTGCCGGGCTTCACCAACATCCATCCCCTCCAGCCGGAGGAGACGGTCCAGGGGTGCCTGGAGGTGCTCCACACCTCCGCCAAGCTCCTGGGGGAGATTACGGGCATGGACGCCATGACCTTCCAGCCCGCCGCCGGGGCCCACGGAGAATTCACCGGACTGCTCCTCATCAAGGCCTACCACAAGAACCGGGGCGACAGCGCCCGCACGAAGATCATCGTCCCCGATTCCGCCCACGGCACCAACCCCGCCTCCGCCGTGATGGCCGGGTTCACCGTGGTGAACGTGCCCTCCGGCCCCGACGGCTGTGTGGACGTGGAGGCCCTGCGCTCCGCTGTGGGACCGGACACCGCCGGCCTGATGCTCACCAACCCCAACACCGTGGGCATCTTTGACCGGAACATCCTTGAAATCACGAAGATCATCCACGACGCCGGGGGCCTCTGCTACTACGACGGGGCCAACCTCAACGCCGTCATGGGCGTAGTCCGGCCCGGCGACATGGGCTTCGACGTCATCCACCTGAACCTGCACAAGACCTTCTCCACCCCCCACGGAGGCGGAGGTCCCGGCGCGGGAGCGGTGGGGTGCAAGGCCCTGCTGGCCCCGTTCCTCCCCGGCCCTGTGGTGGAGAAGAACGAGAACGGCTACCGCCTCGCCGTCCCCGAGCACTCTATCGGCCGGGTGAAGAACTTCTGCGGCAACTTCGGCGTTGTGGTCCGGGCGCTGACCTATGTCCTCACTCTGGGACAGGAGGGCATCCCCGAGGCGGCGAAGAACGCCGTGCTCAACGCCAACTACATGATGAAGCGCCTGTCTGAGAAGTACACCATGGCTTATGCGGGCCCCTGTATGCACGAGTTTGTCATGGACCTCCAGGACCTGAAGGCCGCCACGGGCTGTTCCGCCATGGACATCGCCAAGGGCCTTCTGGACCACGGCATCCACCCGCCGACGATGTACTTCCCCCTCATCGTCCACGAGGCCCTGATGATCGAGCCCACCGAGACCGAGAGCCGGGAGACCATGGACGAGGCCTGCGACGTGTTCCTGGCCCTCTGGGACCTGGCTCATGAGACTCCCCAGGCCCTCCACGACGCCCCGGTAAAGACTCCGGTCCGCCGTCTGGACGAGGTGGGCGCGGCCCGGAACCCGGTGCTCAAGTACACGCCCAATGATTAAGCGCCTCCAGCTCTTCCGGACGGACTGCACGGACCCCCACCGGAACCTGGCGGTGGAACAGGCGCTGCTGGAGGCGGTGGGGGAGGACACGTGCATCCTCTACCTGTGGCAGAACCGGCACACCGTGGTCATCGGGCGCAACCAGAACGCCTGGAGGGAGTGCCGCACCGGACAGATGGAGACCGACGGGGTATTTTTAGCCCGGCGGCTCTCCGGCGGAGGCGCGGTGTTCCACGACCTGGGGAACCTCAACTTCACCTTCCTGGTCCGGAAGCCCGGCTATGACCTGAACCGTCAGCTGGGGGTGATCGTGGAGGCCTGCCGCCTCATGGGCATCCCGGCGGAGCGGTCGGGGCGCAACGACGTGCTCACCGGGGGCCGGAAATTCTCCGGCAACGCCTTCTATGAGCACCAGGGCCGCTGTTACCACCACGGCACCCTGCTGGTGGACGTGGACATGACCGCCATGGGCCGGTACCTGAGCCCCTCCAAGGCCAAACTGGAGGCCAAAGGGGTCTCGTCGGTCCGCTCCCGGGTGGTGAACCTCAGGGAGCTGAAGCCGGACCTCACCATAGAGGAGACGGCCGCGCGGATGGAGGAGGCGTTCCAGTCGGTCTACGGCATGGGGGCGGAGCGGCTGGAGACCTCCGCCCTGGACGGGGCCTGTGTGGACGCCCTCACGGAGCGCAACCGCTCCTGGGACTGGCTCTATGGCCGGGACATCCCCTGCGAGCTCCGCTGCGGGAAGCGGTTCCCCTGGGGGGAGGTGGAGCTCCGCCTGGAGGTGGACGCGGGCACGGTGCGGGGCGTCACGGTCTACACCGACGCCATGGACTGGGCCCTGGCCCCGGCGGTGGAGGGGGCCCTCACGGGCAGCGTCTTCCGCCGGGAGGAGCTGGTCCGGCGTCTGGAGGGCGCGGACCTGGAGCAGACTGTGGGAACGGACCTTCGTTCCCTTTTGATGGAGCAGGATATTTGAGATAGATCAAGGGCATACGTCTTTTTTGAGGAAGAAAGGCGTATGCCCCTTGGTGCAGAAAGGAGAGCGTTATGGAACAGTACGGACTGATCGTTATTGGCGCGGGCCCCGGCGGGTACGAGGCCGCCCTGCGGGCCTCGAAGCTTGGCATCCGAACCGCCCTGGTGGAGAGCCGGGACGTGGGCGGCACCTGCCTCAACCGGGGGTGCATCCCCACCAAGAGCCTCCTCCACGCCGCCCAGATTGTCAAGGAGGCGTCCGGGGGCGGGGAGTGGGGCGTGAACGCCGGGGAGCTCGCCGCAGACTTCGCCGCCGTCCACCGGAAGAAGGCGGAGGTGACGGAGAAGCTCCGCGCCGGTGTGGAGGGCCTGCTCAAGCAGAAGAAGGTGGACCTCCTCCGGGGCACGGGGACCATTTTGGGGCCGGGCCGGGTGGCGGTGGACGGTGTGGAGTACGCATCGGACAACATTCTCATCGCCACGGGCTCTGTGCCTGCGCGGCCCCCCATTCCGGGGCTGGAGCACGCTGTCACGTCGGATGATGTGTTAGCGCCCCAGGAGCGGATATATGACTCCCTGGTCATCATCGGCGGCGGGGTCATCGGCGTGGAGCTGGCCTGTGTGTATACGGCACTGGGGTGCAAGGTGACCATTGTGGAGGCCCTGGAGCGCATCCTGCCCAACATGGACCGGGAAATCTGCCAGAATATGACTATGATCTTCAAGCGCCAGGGGGTGTCGGTGAACACCGGCTGCATGGTCAGCGCGGTAGAGAAGGACGGGGAGGAGCTGGTGGTCCGCTACACCTGCAAGGACCAGCCCGGCGAGGCCCGGGGCGAGGCGGTGCTGTGCGCCATCGGACGCCGTCCCAACACGGCGGGGCTCTTCGGCGAGGGCTTCCAGGTGGATATGGAGCGGGGCCGCATTCTGGTGGACGGGAACTTCCAGACCAGCGTCCCCGGCGTCTACGCCATCGGGGATGTGTCGGCGAAGATCCAGCTTGCCCATGTGGCCACTGCCCAGGGCATCGCCTGCGTGGAGCGTTTGGCGGGCCGGGAGCCCCTGGTGGACCTGGACCTGGTGCCCAGCTGTATCTACACCAGTCCGGAGATCGCCTCCGTGGGCCTCACCGCCGACGAGGCCAAGGCCGCGGGCCGGGCCGTGAAGGTGGGCAAGGCCATCATGTCCGCCAACGGAAAAACGCTCATTGCCGGCGGTGAGCGGGGGTTCATCAAGGTGGTGGCCGACGCGGAGACCGGAGTCATCCTGGGGGCCCAGCTCATGTGCGAGCGGGCCACGGACATGCTCTCCCAGTTCACCGAGGCGGCGGCCAACGGCCTGACCGCCCGGCAGCTGGCGAAGGTCATGCGCCCCCACCCCACCTTCGACGAGGCCGTTACAGGCGCGGTGGAGGACCTGCTGGAAAAGCTGGAGAAATGAGAAAACAGGAGGGGATGGGTGCATCTCCTCCTGTTTTTGTTCCTATTGGATGAACATCGCGTCCCCAAAGGAAAAGAACCGGTACCGCTCCCGCACAGCCTCCTGGTAGGCGGCGAGGACGTTCTCCCGTCCGGCGAGGGCGGAGACCAGCATGATGAGGGTGCTCTCCGGCAGGTGGAAGTTGGTGATGAGGCCGTCGAGGACCTTGAAGCGGTAACCGGGATAGATGAAGATATTGGTCCACCCGGCGGCGGCCTCCATGTGTCCGTCCGGCCCGGCCCAGCTCTCCACAGTGCGGCAGGAGGTGGTGCCCACGCAGATGACCCGGCCTCCGGCGGCGCGGGTGCGGTTGATGAGGTCCGCGGTCTCCTGGGGGATGACGCAGTACTCGCTGTGCATGTCGTGGTCCAGGATATCCTCCTCCTTCACGGGGCGGAAGGTGCCGAGCCCCACATGGAGCGTCACATAGCCGATGCGCACCCCCATGGAAGAGAGCGCTTCCATGAGCTCCGGCGTGAAGTGGAGCCCCGCCGTAGGTGCGGCGGCGGAGCCGCTGACACGGGCGTAGACGGTCTGATAGCGCTCCTGGTCCTGGAGCTCGGCCTTGATGTAGGGGGGCAGGGGCATCCGGCCCAGGCGCTCCAGGACTTCCAGAAAGATGCCCTGGTAGTGGAAGCGGACCAGGCGGTTGCCGCCCGCTGCCTCTCCGGCGATCTCGCCGGTGAGCTCCCCCTCCGGGCCGAAGGAGACCCGGGCACCGGCGCGCAGCTTTTTCCCCGGACGGACCAGGCACTCCCAGACGTTTTCTCCCCGGTCGATGAGGAGAAGCACCTCGCAGGCCCCGCCCAGGGAGCCGTCGGGATGGACACGGCTTCCCAGCAGGCGGGCGGGCAGGACCCGGGAGTCGTTCATGATAAGGCAGTCGCCGGGGCGCAGGAGGTCTGTCAGGTCCCGGAAGTGCCGGTGGGACCAGGCTCCCGTATTCTTGTCCAGCACCATCAGGCGGGAGGCGTCCCGCCGGGGCAGGGGGGTCTGGGCGATGAGCTCAGGGGGGAGGTCAAAGTAAAAGTCGTGGGTCTTCAAGGTATCATCCTTTCCGGGAGACCGGCCACAGATAGCCGGTCAGGCCCATGTCGTCGTATTATTTCAGCCCCAGCGCCCGATAAAAGGCGTTGGCGGCTTCGTCCGCCATGCCAGTGTTCCGCGTGAAGGCGGGCGCCTGGGGGAGCAGGGCTGTGTCAAATTCGTGGTATTCGATCACCCCGGTCCTCCTCGATTTGGCCGGTCAGGAAGCGCCGCAGGGCCTCCAGGTCCTCTGGAGGGGGCTTTGGGCAGGCTTTTTTGCAGTACTTTTCTCCCACCGCGTCCTCCAGCAGATAGCGCAAACGCTCCGGCACGATGTCCATGGCCCAGAGTGCGGCGTCGTATTTGGAGACGATGCGCCCCAGGCGCTGGTAGGAGAGCACCCGGGCAAGGGTCAGGATGCCGCAGCTATAGAGGTCCATGCTGATGGACTGCCAAAAGTTGGACTCCGGGATCTCCGGCAGAAACGTCTGGGGATATGGGCCGTAAAGGGTGACGCCCCGCTCCTTGGTCAGGCGGACGTGGCAGGCGATGTCCGGGTCGGGGAAATCGGTGTCCAGGAGGAAGCTGTCCGTACACGCGCCGGAGAGCAGTTTTTGATAGTGGTCCGTCCAGGCTCCGCTGTAGTGGAACTGACAGGGGGCGGGGTGCCGCCAGGGGCGCAGGTCCTCGATATAGAGGGCGGAGAGCTCCAGGGGGCAGGGGCGTTGGTCCAGGTCCAGCAGGTCCCGGGCCAGGGAAAGGCGTTCCTCGCGGGGGAGCTTGCGGGCGGTGAGGACCAGGAGGTCCAGGTCGCCGTTCTCCTCCTGGAAGCGGCCCAGGGACAGAGAGCCGTGGAGATACACCGCCAGGAGGTCCGGCCCGAGGCGGCGCTGCCAGAGGCGGAGCACGCTGTCCAGCTGGGCATGGACGGCAAGGGAGATGGTGTTGTAAGACTGAAACAGAGGGGGCATGGCAGAATCCTCCGCTGGTATCAAAAAATGGCGGGATTTGTCCGTTTTTCCGGGACAATGAGGAGTATTTGAGAAAAAGAGAAAAAAATAAATTGACATCAAACCGAAAATGTGATATGAAAAGACGGGAATTTTCCCGGCTTGTTCATAGAATAAAAATAGTATACACGGGGGCGGAGGATTTTGCAAGCCTATTCGGCTCCCGGGTCCCAATGAAGGAGGAAACACCCCATGAGAGAGTATCGGGTCGGCGTCATCGGATGCACCGGGATGGTGGGTCAGCGGTTTGTGACGCTGTTGGAGGGCCATCCCTGGTTCCGGCTGACGGCTGTGGCGGCGAGCGCGCGCAGTGCGGGGAAGACCTATGAGGAGGCGGCCGCGGGCCGCTGGGCCATGGAGGCCCCCGTCCCGGAGGGGGCGAAGGGGCTGGTGGTCCTGGACGCTGAGGCGGACGCTGAGAAGCTGGCGGGGCAGGTGGACTTTGTGTTCTGCGCCGTGGACATGAAGAAGGAGGACATCCGGGCGCTGGAGGACCGGTATGCGAAGCTGGAGTGTCCTGTGGTGTCCAATAACAGTGCACACCGGTGGACGGAGGATGTGCCGATGGTGGTGCCGGAGATCAATCCGGAGCATCTCCGGCTGATTGACGCACAGCGTAAGCGGCT
>Ga0137309_100048_pt1 | contig 71774 bp, 68 predicted proteins | sample NAcewiD2O_June_FD_97179 | JGI IMG/M metagenome (GOLD analysis project Ga0137309, IMG submission 97179) | Mouse cecal microbial communities from Vienna, Austria - N-Acetylneuraminic amended D2O_June | ecosystem: Host-associated > Mammals > Digestive system > Large intestine > Cecum | place... | reverse complement strand
TTCCGCGAAGGTGCCCTGCCGGGACTTGATGTGGTCGTGGAGGGACTCCATCAGGGCGGCGGCGTCCCCTTTGTCCTTGAGCTTGACCACCGCGATTTCCTCCGCCGTTCCGGCGTCGGCGCAGGCGTAAAAGTAGGCGTCCACCTTGCCATAGTCCAGGCAGGACAGGTAGGTGAAGCTGTCCTCGCCGCCGTCGTCCCCGCTGGAGCGCTCCACCATCTTGGGCAGGGTGGTGTCCGCGTCCATCATGGCCCGGGCCATTTCCGCCGGGTCCAGATCCGGCCCGTCGTCCTCCCTGCCGCCGCAGCCAGGGGCGGACAGCAGCAACGCCGCCGCCAGGGCGAGACAGAGAACCTTTTTTATGTAATCCATACTGCGCACCTCCCAAGCGGCGGTCAGGGGATGGCGGCGGCGCCGCTCCGGGTGAAAACGGCCCCGGGCACATCGGCGGGGGCGTCGGTGGGGAATTCGCTCTGCGTGGGGTGCCCGCCCAGCGCCACCGGGTCTACGTCAAAGGCGGCGGCGATGGCCCGAATGATCTCCTGGCCCTCGGGGGAGCCGGCATCAATGCCGTTGCTCTCCTCCTCCTCGATCCTGTGGCTTTCCAGCAGCAGGCCCAGGATATAGCTGTCCCCTTCGCCGGGATACCAGGCGGCCCGGAAGTAGTAGCTATCCTCCAGCATTCCGCTGAGCACACGCTCCAGGGCGACGGCCAGAAACTCTGCCATGTCCATATCCTCGTCGGTGAGAGGCTGCTTGAACTGGAAAAACAGCGCGCGGCTCCGGCCGTCCAAAGCCTCTTTCAGGGCGGCGGGAACGTCCAGAACGCCGTCCACCTGGATGCTGTTTTGGACAGCGGGGGTGTACGTTACGCTCTTGGCCTCGGGCAGGGCGGATTCATCCCAGCTGTGGCCTGTTTTTGCCACCATGTCGGTCATGTTGAAGTTTCCGTAGGGCACGCCATGGGTGTCGCTGTAGATGTCCACGTGGTACCAGCCGTCGTCCAGCCGCACCAGGTTCCAGGAATGGTACTCGTTGTGGACAATGCGGCAGTCCATGCCCAGCATATTCATGAAAAGGCGGAAGGTGGTGGCGTAGCCCACGCACACCGCCGAGCGGCTGGCCAGCACGTCATGGGGCGTGAAGGCGGAGCGGCTCATGCCCGGGCGGCTGATGACGCCGCTGGAGTTGCGGCCTATGTTGGACACCAGCCAGAGATAGACGGCCTCCTCCTGTTCATAGCGGCTCATGCCCTCCTCAATGACCTCGGACAGCACGGCCTCCGCCATGGAGAGGGTCTCCTCGTCCTCCGGGCTGAGCAGGCTGCTGTCACCGCTCAGGTAGGCGTCGGAGATGTGGGTGGTGGAGCGGATTTCGTACTCGCCACCCACCCGGTAGCCGTCCTCCATGTATTCGTTTTCCTTTTTTGCCTCTTCGGCCTGGCGCTCCAGCTCGTGGTCGATGTATTCGCTCACCTTCTGGTTTTGGACGGCGGCCTGGTAGATGTTGAGCCCCAGGCTGGCGATGAGGCAGCCGGACAGCAGGACGGCGGCGGCAATTTTAACTGCCCCCGCGCCCCCTTTGGGGGCCTGGACGGGGTTGGATTCTATGCTCATGGTGCGGGGTCCTCCATTCCATCAAAGATATCAACGCCATAGCTGCCGCAGGGGCGCAAGGCGGACTTGCTTTGACCATATCATATCACACAACTGCGCAGGATGCCACCAGGAAATTTAGAAGCTGTACCAATAGCCGAAGTATGCAGACTTGCGAGGAAAAATTGCCGCCGGAAAGGCAAAAAATCGCAGGAATACTTTGTGTATTTCAAGATTTTTTAACGCAGCCTGGCGGCAATTTGGGCCGCAAGGATGTGTGCTGGGGTCTATTGGTACAGCTTCTTAAGGCAGCCGCCAACGGCGTTGCCTTAAGCCTGCCCCAAATGCGCGGCAAAACGGACAGGGCGGCGGGGAATTCCCCGCCGCCCTGCTTTTTAGTCGGTGACGATATTCAGCTGCTCCCCCTCGGCGGACAGGTCCACCCGGGCGATGGGATCGGCATACCGCTGGATGAGCTTGGCGGCGATGGGGTCCTCCAAGTCCTTTTGGATCTGGCGGCGCAGGTTGCGCGCCCCATAGGCGGCGGAGTAGGACTTCTTCACCAGGTAGTCCAGTACGCTCTCGTCATAGGAGAAGGCGATGCCCTTGTCCTTCATCACCCCGTCCAGCTCGGACAGCATGATGCGGGCGATGGCCTTGAAATTGTCCTCGGTGAGCTGGTTGAAGTATACGATCTCGTCCACCCGGTTGATGAACTCGGGCCGCAGGAAGGACTCCAGCCCCTTCATGGCCTTCTCCCGGCCCAGCTGGTTGGCCGAGCGGTCAAAGCCCAGGGAGCCGCCCTTGATATCGCTGCCGGCGTTGGAGGTCATGACGATGACGGTATTTTCGAAATTGACCACCTTGCCGTGGGCGTCGGAGATGTGGCCGTCGTCCAGGATTTGCAGCAGCACGTTGAGCACGTCGGGATGGGCCTTCTCGATTTCGTCGAAGAGCACCACGGTATAGGGCTTGCGGCGGATTTTCTCGGTGAGCTGTCCTGCGTCGTCGTAGCCCACATACCCCGGCGGGGAGCCGATGATGCGGGAGACGGAGTGCTTTTCCATGAACTCACTCATATCCAGCCGGATGAGGGATTCGGGGGAGGCGAACAGGTCGGCGGCCAGCTGCTTGACGAGCTCCGTCTTGCCCACGCCGGTGGAGCCCACGAAGATGAAGGACACCGGCTTGTGCTTGGCGGCGATGCCCACCCGTCCCCGGCGGATGGCGTTGGACACGGCGTTCACCGCGCCGTCCTGGCCGACGATGTGGGATTTGAGGCGCTGGTCCAGCTTAGCCAGCCGCTCAAATTCCTGCTCCTGGATGGAGGAGGCGGGAATCTTAGTCCACAGCTCAATGACCCGGGCCAGATGGGCGGCGGTCAGCGGGGGATCGCCCTTGGCAGCCAGGATGTCCCGCTCCCCGGTGAGCTGGGCCTGACGGCTTTTCAGCTCCGCCAGGCGCTGGTACGCCTTGTCGTTGGCGGCGGACTGCACCGCCTGCTTTTCTGCGGTGACGGCAGCCAGCTGGTCCTGGAGCTCGGCAATCTGCCTGCGGCGGTTGTCCTGCCGCTCCTGGAAGGCGGGGTCCTCCCGGTTGGGGGCCTCGGCGTCGTCCCGGCTCACCGCCATCTCCAGGGTGTCCCGCTGGCGCTGGAGCTTCTGCTCCTGCTTTTGCAGCTCCTGGAGCTTGGGGTCGTTTTGGGCGCCGGTGGAGGCCAGGACCACCTCCATCTCCTTGGCGTAGTCGGCCAGCTCCTTGTCGATTTCGGCCAGCCGGGCCAGATCCTTATTGTGGAGATTTACATCGGAGGACGCCTCATCAATGAGGTCGATGGCCTTGTCGGGCAGATATCGGTCGGTGATGTACCGCTCGCTCATCACCACCGCCTGGCGGCAGATATCCGGGCTGATGGCGACATGGTGGAAGGACTCATAATAGGGGGCGATGCCCTTGAGAATCTCCACCGAGTCGTCGATGGAGGGCTCCTCCACGACGACGGGCTGGAAGCGGCGCTCCAGGGCGGAATCCTTCTCAATGTACTTGCGGTACTCGGTGAGGGTGGTGGCGCCGATCACCTGGATTTCACCCCGGCTCAGGGCGGGCTTGAGGATATTGGCGGCGTTCATGGAGCCCTCCGCGTCCCCCGCGCCCACAATGGAGTGGACCTCGTCGATGACAAGGATGATATTACCCAGCTTTTTCACCTCGTCGATGAGGCCCTTCATGCGGCTCTCAAACTGGCCGCGGAACTGGGTGCCGGCCACCAGGGCGGTGAGGTCCAGCAGGTAGACCTCCTTGTCCAGCAGCTTATAGGGCACGTCCCGGTCGTAGATGCGCTGGGCCAGCCCCTCGGCGATGGCGGTTTTGCCCACGCCGGGGTCGCCGATGAGACAGGGGTTGTTTTTCTGCCGCCGGTTCAGGATCTGGATGGTGCGCTCAATCTCATTGGCGCGGCCCACAATGCGGTCCAGCTTGCCCTCATGGGCCTTGCGGGAGAGGGAGATACAGTAGTTTTCCAGGAACTTGCGCTTGGGGGCCTGGGACCGCTCCGTCTTGGCGGCGGTCTTGTCCTCCTTGGCGGCACCCCCGCGCTGCATGGGGTCCCGGTCCGGCGCGCTGTCCGACTGGCCGCCGAACAGCTTGCTCAGGAAGGGGAAGGTGGCGGTGCGCCCCTCGTCCTCCTCGCCGTCGCCGTCCTGGCTGTCGTCCTGCCCGTCGGAGGCCAGGCCGTCCGCTTCCTCCGCGCCGCCGAAGGCGGACATCATCTCGGTGGAGATGGACTCCAGGTCCTCGTCGGAGATGCCCATCTTTTTCATCATGTCGTCCACCGGCTTGATGCCGATCTCCCGGGCGCACTTCAGACAAAGACCCTCGTTTTTTGCCTCGTTATTTTCGATTTTGGTGATAAAGATCACCGCCACGTTTTTTTTGCAGCGGGTACATAGAGTGGGATGCATGATGCCGCTCCTTTCAGGGAGAACAAGTTCTCGCGTTCTTAATCGCAGTTTGGCAGTACCATATCAGATAAATATGAACACGTCATGAATTTTAGAGTGGTAATTTTCGCGCAGGCAGGGAAATCCGCCGCATTTTTGGGAAAGGACGGCTGCCCGGAGCCGGGCGGGTCAGGCGGGCAGCTCATTGAGCAGCTCCCACAGCCTGTCCACGGTGAACAGAGAGAGCACGGGGGTTTCCGGGGGGATGGGGATCACGCCGCCCAGCTGGCCCAGCCATACCAGCACCACAGCCAGCAGCCCGCCCTTTACCAGCCCCGCCAGCAGCCCGCCCGCCGTGTTCACCTGGGACAGGATGGGCAGGTGGAAGGCCAGATCCAGGGCGTGGCTGACCAGGAACCAGACGAGCAGGATGGTCAAAAAGCTGCCGCCGAACAGCAGGGCTCGGGCAATCGCCTTGGACAGGTAGCCCGCCAGGGCGTCCAGGGGGGACTGGGGGCCCTGGCCCAGGCTGTCATAGGCCGCCCCCTGCTCCAAAAAGGCGGTGAAGCCCTCGAACAGCCCCTTTTCCTGGATGGAGGAGAGCAGCTCGTCCACAGTATAGCCCTGCTCCGGGTCGTCGGGGACGGGCTCCGCGTCCGCCCCCCGGATGGTCTGGGCCACAATGGGGCGCAGGATGCCGCCCACCGGCTCACAGAACTGGTCGGACAAAAACTGGGCGCAGAAGAAGGCCACAAACACCGCCGCCAGCCCGCACAGGGACAGCACCAGCCCCTTGGCCGCGCCCCGCCAGGCAAACAGGGCCAGCAGCGCCACGATCAGAATGTCGAATATGTATTTGTCCATAAAGCGCCTCCTTTCCCGCGCCGGCGCGGGAGCTGTCAAGGAATATAGAACCCGGCGCTGTCCGCCGAGATGAGGATCGCCGAGCCGTCCGGCATGAGCAGCACCGTCCGGGCCCCCTGGGTGCCCTCCAGCGTGTCATACAGCTCCAGCTGGTCGGTGTAAATATCCAGGCGGTCGCCGGTGAGCACCGCCAGATACCGCCCGGCGGCGGAGATGGACATCACTTGCTCGTTGAGTTCCAGGATGCGGCGCTCACCCCGGCTGTCCACCACCCACAGCTCCGCGTGGCTGCCGGCCCGGAATTTACCCAGAAGGACGGCGGCGAAGCCGTCCCCGCTGAGCGTGTACCGCCGCAGGTGCTTGTCCGCCCAGCTCACGCCGGCGGACCGGCCGTCGTGGCCGGTGATGGTGAGCCCCCGGTCCCCCAGGGACCACATGGCCGAGGCGGTGTGCCGGGTTTCCAGCACCACGCCGCCCCCCAGGCGGCAGGTGAAATCGGGGCTGTATTCGCCGCTGGCGTAGGTCATATCGTACAGCTCCAGGCTGGTGCTGAAGGCGCCGTCGGCCTGGCCCACGGTGAGTATGCCAAGAGTATGGCCGTCGTCGGACAGCGCCGCGTCCATAACAAAGGCGGAGGACAGGTTGATGCGCATGACGGGGGCGTAGGCGGCGTCGTACACCGTCACGGTGCCCCGGTAGCCGCTGGACTGGGTGACCACGGTGAGCTGGCCGTTTTTGTTCAGCCGGGCGGACAGGATGGACTCCAGCCCCTCCGCCGCCCACACCAGGGAGCGCTGGCCCAGCACATACAGCTCGGAGCCCCCCGCGTCATACACCACGGCAAGGGAGCCGTTCGTATTTACCACCGGGTTTTCCATGCCGGCGGACTGGTTGATGTACTGTGTGCCGCTGCCGGAGTAGAGGGAGATGGCGTTGCGGGAGCACACCAGCAGGTCCCCGTCCAGCACGGCAAAGGTGTCGGTGAGATCTCCGCCGTAGGGGAAGGATTCGGCCCTGCCGCTGTCGCTGCGGATCAGGGAGCGGTAGTGGAACCAGCGCTTCACGCTGTCCACATTCAGGCTGTCGCGGAAAGCCACCGCCGCCGTCAGCCCCACCGCCACCGCCAGCACCACCAGCGTGGCGGTGAGCCGCACCAGGAACCGGGGGGCCTTGTGCTTAGGCTCGGGGGACGCGCCCCCCTCCGGCTGCTTGGAGCTGGGGTTTAGAGGCTGAATTTTGGGTTTTTGCCGGTTTTGCTCTTCCATAAAAGCTCCCTTACGCAGTGTTGATTGACAGCGTGATCCAATCATCAGACGCTGGGATACGGCTGCAGGCGGTCAAAGCACGTTTTCCTCATACCACAGGTTAGTCATATATAGACCGTCAGGCGGGATTTCAGCAGCCGTGCGGAAATGAATTCCGCCCGGCTGCGCCGCTTTGCGGCGGGCCTGCTCGCGCAGGCTTACCGCGCCGCCGGAAAATAGAGCCCAATTGCCTACAGCACATTTTCCTCATACCACAGGTTAGTCATATATAGCCCATCAGGCGGCGCGGTGGGGCCCGCCAAGGTGCGGTTGCGGGAGGAGAGGATGGCGGGAATATCGGCCGGGTCCAGTTTGCCCTCGGCGGCGTAGATGCAGGTGCCCACCATGGCCCGCACCATGTTGTAGAGAAAGCCGTCGGCACACACCCGGCAGTCAATGACGGTTCCATGCCGCTCGATCTCAAAATAGTGGACGGTGCGCACGGTGGTGCGGGTCTCGGTGCCCACCGAGCGGACGGCGGCAAAGTCGTGGGTGCCCACAAACTGCGCGGCCGCCTGGGCCATGACCTTCTCGTCCAGCAGCCTGGGGTAAAACCACACCCGGTTGACGAAAAATGGGTCCCGGATGCGGGAGTTGTAGATTTTATAGGTGTACTCCTTTTTGAGGCAGGAGCCGATGGCGTTAAAGCTGCCGGGCACCACCGTGGCCTTGAACACCGAGATATCGTCGGGCAGGCGGGTATTCACCGCCAGGGGGAGCCGCTCCACGGGGATGCCGGAGGTGGTGCGGAAGTTGGCCACATATACCTGGGCGTGCACCCCCGCGTCGGTGCGGCCCGCCCCGGTGACCTTGACGGGATGGCATACCACCGAGGACAGGGCCTTTTCCAGGGCCTCCGCCACGGAGACGGCGTTTTTCTGCACCTGCCAGCCGTGGTAGGCGGTGCCGGTGTAGCTCAGCCGGAGAGCGATGTTGCGTTCCATGTCACAGCCCCCAATGCCCCAGCACGCCGGTCAGCACCGCCAGGGCCAGCGCCCCCAGGATGAACACCACATCCCCGGGGCGGTAGCGCAGCTGCTTCATCCGGGTGCGCCCCTCGCCGCCGTGGTAGCAGCGGCACTCCATGGCGGTGGCCAGCTCGTCCGCCCGCCGGAAGGCGGAAATGAACAGCGGCACCAGCAGGGGAATGAGCGCCTTTGCCCGCTGGATCAGGCTGCCCGATTCGAAATCCGCGCCCCGGGCCTTCTGGGCCGACATGATCTTGTCCGTCTCCTCAATGAGGGTGGGGATGAACCGCAGGGCGATGGACATTATCATAGACAGCTCATGGACGGGGACGCGAATTTTTTTCAGCGGCCCCAGCAGGCTCTCCAGGGCGTCGGTGAGGGCCAGGGGAGAGGTGGTGTAGGTGAGCAGAAAGGTGCAGGTGATGAGCATGATGATGCGCACCACCATGAAAAATGCGTGCAGGACGCCCTGCTTTGTAATGGTGAAGATCCAGAAGGAAGCCAGCGGCTCGCCGGGGGTGTAGAAGATATTGAGCACGGCGGTGAATACCAGGATAAACACCACCGGCTTCAGCCCCCGCACCAGGGCGCGGGGCTTGACGGTGGATACCTTCACCACCGCCGCCAGCACCAGGAGCAGCAGGGCATAGGTGGCAAACCACTCGCCCAGGAACAAAGCCACGATATAGCAGATCATGGCCAGCAGCTTGGCCCGGGGGTCCAGGCGGTGGATGGGGGAGCTCCCCGGGAAGTACTGCCCCAGGGTGATGTCGCGCAGCGCCATTACTCCGCCCCCTTTTCGTCAGAAGCAGCCTGCCTGCCCCCGTTTTCAGCCTTGTGGAGGCCGCGGTGGAGGGCGGCCAGAACGGCCTCCCGGGCCTGGGGGATGGTGTACACCGAGGGGGGGATGTCCACCCCCATGGAGCGCAGCCGGGCGAATACCCGCGTCATGGCGGGAACGCCCAGGCCCATGGCCTCCAGCTCGTCCCCATGGGCGAAGACCGCCTCGGGGGGGCCGGAGAAGGGGATGCCCCCCCGGTGGATGACCACCAGCCGCCCCGCCTCCCGGGCCACCTCCTCCATGGAATGGGAGACCAGGATGATGCAGGCGTTTTTCTCCTGGTGGTAGGTGCGGATATTGTCCAGGATGCGGGCGGAGCCGGAGGGGTCCAGCCCGGCGGTGGGCTCGTCCAGCACCAGCACCCGGGGCTCCATGGCGATGACGCCTGCGATGGCCACCCTCCGCTTCTGCCCGCCGGACAGGTCGAAGGGGGATTTCTCCAGGACGGCGGGCTCCAGCCCCACGAACCGGGCGGACTGCTTCACCCGGCGGTCCACCTCATCGGCGTCCAGCCCCATGTTTTTGGGGCCGAAGGCGATATCCTGATAGACGGTCTCCTCAAAAAGCTGGTATTCCGGGTATTGGAACACCAGTCCCACCTGGCAGCGCACCTGCCGGGCGCGCCCCTTGCCCGCCCAGATATCCCCGCCGTCAAAGAGCACCTGCCCGGACGTGGGCCTGAGCAGGCCGTTGAGGTGCTGGATCAGGGTGGATTTCCCCGACCCGGTGCGGCCGATGACGGCCAGGTACTCCCCGGGGGCGGCGGAAAAGTCCACGCAGTCCAGGGCGGTGTGCTCAAAGGGGGTTCCCTGGCTGTAGATGTGGGTGAGTTGTCTGGTTTCGATGATAGCGCCCATGTAGAAACTCCTTGGATGGAGATAGTGTGCGGGGAATCAATCGAACGGAACGCCGATTATATCCACCATTTGGGGGTAAGTTCATCCAGCGTGACAATTTCCTCTGTCTCAAGATCAATCAGCACTTGGATGTTCTGATAACGGCCAGGCATGAGCTGGACCATCAATTCCCGGCAGGCGCCGCAGGGAGGGCCTGATTTCCCATTTGACATGATTGCCAGCACCCGTTCTATTTCCTGCTCGCCGTTTGTGATCATGTTAAAAATCGCGTTTCTTTCTGCGCAAATTCCCAATGTGGAGCAGGTGTCCACGCAGACACCCGTGTATATTTTGCCGGATGACGACAGTATCGCGGCGGCAACTCCACCCGCGTCCACAAAATCAGATATTTTTCTTCCATTCTGTACGGCTCTTGCCGCTTGCAGCATTTCCTTCCATATCTGTTCCATAACAAGTCTCTCCACTTTATGAAATTATGCCAGCAGCTCCTTCAACACCTGGGCGCACTCATCCACCGTCAGTGCGGTGAGGGGCACGTCCACCCCCGCCTGCCGCAGCTCGTAGAGCAGGGCCACCGGCTCGGGCACCTCCAGCCCCAGGGAGCGCAGGCCGTCCACGTTCTGGAATACAAGCTCGGGTTTGTCGTCCGCCACGATGTGGCCGTCGTGCATGACGATGAGGCGCTCGGCCTGGGCGGCCTCGTCCATGTGGTGGGTGATGAGCACCACCGTAATATTCTGCTCCCGGTTGAGCCGCCGGATGGTGTCCAGCACCTCCTTCCGGCCCACGGGGTCCAGCATGGCGGTGGGCTCGTCCAGCACGATGCACCGGGGGCGCATGGCCAGCACCCCGGCGATGGCCACCCGCTGCTTCTGCCCGCCGGACAGCAGGTGGGGGGCGTGGCGGGCATAGTCCGCCATCCCCACGGCGGCCAGGGCCGCGTCCACCCGCTCCCGGATTTCCGCAGAGGGAATCCCCAGGTTCTCCGGGCCAAAGGCCACGTCCTCCTCTACCACGCTGGCGACAATCTGGTTGTCGGGGTTCTGGAACACCATGCCCACCTGGCGGCGGATATCCAGAAGCTGCGCCTCATCGCAGGTATCCATGCCGTCCACATAGACCTTGCCCCCGGAGGGGAGGAGGATGGCGTTAAAATGCTTGGCCAAGGTGGATTTGCCCGAACCGTTGTGGCCCAGCACCGCCACAAATTCCCCGGGCCGGATGGACAGGGTAAGGCCGTCCAGCACCGTGGGGGCCACGCCCTCCCCGGTGGTGTAGCGGAAGACAAGGTTTTCAGTTTGGAGGATGGGTTGGGCCATAAAGCTATACCTCTTGTTGGGAAGATGGGAGGAAACGGGAGCAGGCGAGGGGGAAGAGCTCCTTGACGGCCCGCCCCAGCAGCCAGCCGCCGAACACGCCCAGGGCGTTGAAAATAATGTCGTCCACATCGAAGTACCGGCCCACAAAGAGCTGCCAGCACTCGATAAAGGCGGTGATGCCAAAGCTGAGGGCGGCGGCCCGCCTCCAGCAGAAGCCCCGCCACAGCAGGGCGGCGAACAGGCCGAAGGGGAGGAACATGACGATGTTTCCCAGGATATTGAACAGGCTGTCCAGCTGGGAGAAGGGGATAAGGCTCACCCGGCGGGACAGGCCGCTCCAATCAAAATAGGGGGCGGTGTACCCCATCAGAGCGGCGGACACGTAGCCGGGCTGTGGGACGAGGGTGAGGACGGCCATGCCGCCGCAGTATGCCCAGAACAGGAGCACGGCCCCCTCCCGAGCGGGGCCGGAGGCCAGCCCCCCGGCGGCCAGACGCCTGCGCCGGGGCCGGAGCGCAAGCAGGTATGCCAGCGCCCCTGCGCCAAAGCCGGGAAGCATGTAGAGGACGTAGCGGGCGATGCGCGCCATTACCGCGTCCACCGCCCTGTGGCCCCGCAGGGCAGGGTCAGCCCCGTGACGGTGACGGGCAGGCCCAGCTCGTCGGACACAGTGCGCCCGCCGAATTTCCCGCCGATGATTGTATGCAGAATATAGGTGAGCACCGATGGGGCCAGCCCCGTGGTATAGGAGTTTAAAATGACGAACAGCGGGTCATCGGACAGCACCCCGGCCACCAGCTCCACGAAGGGGTACAGGCTGTCCTCCAGCTTCCACACCTCGCCGGAAGGGCCCCGGCCATAGGAGGGGGGGTCCATAATCACCGCGTCGTACCTGCGGCCGCGCCTGATTTCCCGCTCCACAAACTTGGCGCAGTCGTCCACAATCCAGCGGATGGGCCTGTCCTCCAGCCCGGAGGAGCGGGCGTTGTCCTTGGCCCACTGCACCATGCCCTTTGCCGCGTCCACGTGGCACACCGCCGCCCCCGCCGCCGCGCAGGCGATGGTGGCCCCGCCGGTGTAGGCAAACAGGTTGAGCACGCGCACCGGGCGGCCCGCGTTTTGGATCAGCTCCCGGGCAAAATCCCAGTTGGCCGCCTGCTCGGGGAACACGCCGGTATGCTTGAAATTCATCAGCCCTACGTGAAACGTGAGGTCGCGGTAGTGAACCTGCCAGCGCTGGGGGACGCCCTTGCCGGCCCACTGGCCGCCGCCGGTGCTGGAGCGGGCGTAGCGGGCGTCGGGGCGCGTCCAGCCCCGGTGGGTCCGGGGGGTGTTCCAGATGGCCTGGGGGTCGGGCCGCACCAGCAGCTTGTCCCCCCAGCGCTCCAGCTTCTCGCCCCGGCCGCAGTCCAGCAGCTCATAATCCGTCCAATGCTCAGCGCGCCACATGGCCTCACCCCCAGAAATAAACAATCAAGGTATTATACAACAGGATCGGCAATTAGTCAAACCCTGCCGGACACAAAAAACCGCCGGGGCGCCAACGCTCCGGCGGTTTTTTTGCAGCTCAGGCGCCCAGCTGGACCCAGAGCTCGTTATACAGCGCCCGGGTGGCGGGGGGGAGCACCAGGTACATCTCGCACCGCTCCAGCACCTGGGCGGGGGCGGCCATGATCTCGTACAGCTCAGGATCAAGCTCCTCGCCGTACAGCTCCTCGTAATAGGCGGGATACTGCTCCAGCGCCTGGGTGTTGGGGGAGGCGTACCAGATATAGTCCATGTTGGCCAGGTTGGCGTCGGTGGAGGCGATAAAGTTGATCCACTTCATGGCGTTTTCGTAGTGGGGCGCGTCCTTGAGCACGCACATGGCATCCACAAACCAGTTGGCCCCTTCCTCCGGGATGACGTAGCGCAAATCCACATCGTCCGCCTGGTTGTCCAGCATGGACAGGTAATCCCCGGCGTAGTAGGTGGCGATGGCGGCGTTTCCGCCCTCCATCTTCTGGAACACCTGGTCCATCACCTTGCCTTGGAACACGCCACGGCGGTTGGCCCCGGCGATGAGCTCAAAGGCTTCGCGGATCTCCTGCTCGTCGGTGGTGTTCACCGAGTAGCCCAGATGGAACAGGGCGGCGGCCAAGGCGTCCCGGGAGTTGTTGATAAGCAGCACGCTCCCGGCGTATTGCTCGTCGTAGAGCGCCCCCCAGCTGTCCGGCTCCTCCTCCACCATGTTGGCGTTGTAGATGAGCCCCAGGGTGCCCCAGGAGTAGGGGACGGTGTATTTGTTCTCCGGGTCGTAGGGCAGGTTGCGGAAGCGCTGGTCGATGAGCTCAAAGTTGGGGATCTGGCTGTAGTCCAGCTCCTCCAGCATCCCCTCCTCAATGAGCTGGGAGATCATGTAGTCGGAGGGGACGATCACGTCATAGTCTGCGCCGCCGCTCTTCAGCAGGGAGTAGAGCGCCTCGTTGCTCTCAGCGGTCTGGTAGTTCACCCGGACGCCGGTGGCGTCCTCAAACTGGGCGATGAGATCCTCGTCAATGTACTCGCCCCAGGAGCACACGTTGACCACCGGCTGGGAGTAGGCGGCCCCGCTGAGCAGGGCGACAGCCAGAATAAAGCCGCAGGCCATGGTCCCGGCAAGGCCCCGGCGGACCCACTTCCAGGAGGGCTGGTGGAAGCGCATGGAAAGCCGCTCCAGGCAGGAGGGCGGGCGCACCTCCTGCCGGTCCATCCGGCGCTCCTGGCGGATCTCCCGCACGTTGTTGAGCACCAGCAGGGCCAGCACCGACAAAAACAGCAGCGTGGACACGGCGTTGACCTCGGGGGTGATGCGTTTTTTGGTCATGGAGTAGATGCGCATGGCCAGGGTGGAGGTGGACGAGCCGGCGGTGAAGTAGGAGATCACGAAGTCGTCGATGGACATGGTGAAGGCGATGAGCGCCCCGGACACGATGCCCGGCTTGATCTCCGGCAGGATCACCTTCCAGAACGCCTGCATCCAGGTGCAGCCCAGATCCTGGGCGGCGTCCACCAGGTTTTTATCCATCTGCCGCAGCTTGGGGGCCACGTTGAGGATGACATAGGGGATATTGAAGGCCACGTGGGCCAGCAGCATGGTGGTGAAGCCCAGGGTGAGCCGGGTGGGCAGCTCCACCGCGCCCTGGACGCTGTTGAACCACTGGGCGAAGGCCCCCCAGCCCTGGAAAAAGGCCACAAAGAACAGGCACAGGGATACGCCGGTCACAATGTCCGCGTTCATCATGGGGATGTCGTTGACCACCAGCAAAGCGTCCCGCCGGCGCTTGGACAGGGAATACAGGCCAATGGCGGCGAATGTGCCCGCCGCGGTGGCGATTGCCGTGGCCAGCAGGGACACCAAAAGGGTGGTGTACAGGCTTTCCATGATGAGGCGGTTCTGGAACAGGGCGGAGTACCACTCCAGGGAGAAGCCCCGCCACACGGCGCTGGAATCCCCGGCGTTGAAGGAGAACACGATGAGCAGGAAAATGGGCAGGTACAAAAACAGGAACACCAAGCCGATGAACAGGCGGCTTCCAACGCGGCTTTGCCTTTTCACATGATCACCGCCTGTTCCTCGCCCTCGCCGAAGTGGTTCATGACGACCATGCACACCACGACGATCACCATCATCACCATGGAGATGGCGGCGCCCAGGTGGGGATTATAGGCCCCGCCCAAAAATTGCAGCTCGATGAGGTCGCCCAGCATCATCTGGTTGCCGCCCCCCAGAAGGTTGGAGATGGCAAACGTGGACACGGACGGCACAAACACCATGGTCACCCCGGACAGGATGCCCGGCAGGGACAGGGGGAAGATCACCTTGCGGAATACCCGCACCCCGTCCGCCCCCAGGTCCCGGGCGGCCTCGATGAGGGAGCCGTCCAGCTTGACGATGACGGAGTAAATGGGCAGGATCATGAAGGGCAGGTAGTTATACACCATGCCCAGCACCACCGCCCCGGGGGTGCCGATCATCTGGATGTGGTCCAGCCCCAGCAGCTCCAGCAGGCCCACGGCCCGGAACAGCTGGTTCAAAAGGCCGTTGTTCTCCAGGATGGACATCCAGGAGTAGGTGCGCAGCAGGAAGTTCATCCACATGGGCAGCATGATGAGGGCCATGGCCAGACGCTGGAACCGGGGGCCCTCCTTGGCCATCCAGTAGGACACGGGGTAGCCGATAAGCAGGCACACCAGGGTGGCCAGCACCGCCAGCCAGAAGGAGCGCAGGAATACGCTCAGGTACAGCCCCATGCCGGTAAAGTTGCCGAAAGTGGCCTGGGTGGCGCCGGTGGCGGGGTCGGCGGCGGTGAAGGCATACACCGCCATGATGATGATGGGGACGACCACAAACAGGGCCATCCAGATCACGTAGGGGAAGGCAAACCAGCCGCGCTTACTCCTCATGGCCGCCCTCCCGGGAGCCGCTCTCCTCCCCGTCGCCGGACTCGTCCTCCACCACGTCCAGCTCCTCGTACTCCTCGGAGTAGGAGGAGTAGTCCCCGAACAGGCCGGAGTACTGGCTCTTTTTCATCACGTGGATGCCGTCCGGGTCGATCTTGATGCCGATGCGGCTGTCCACCGGGCAGTAATCGGTGGTCTGGATGAGCCATTTGAAGCCGTAGAAGTCCACGATGGTGTCGTAGTGGACGCCCTTAAATGTGACGGAGGTGACGGTGCCCCGCAGCTGGCCCGCAGCCTCCTCCACGATGTCCACGTCTTCCGGGCGGATGACCACGTCCACCGGCTCGTCCTTGGCAAAGCCCTTGTCCAGGCATTGGAATTTGCGGTTGAAGATTTCCACCACCCCGTCGGCGCGCATGATGCCGTCGATGATGTTGGACTCGCCGATAAAGTCGGCCACGAAGGCGTTTTTCGGCTCGTTATAAATGTCCTCGGGGGTGCCGATCTGCTGGATGCGCCCGCCGTCCATCACCACCACGGTGTCGGACATGGCCAGCGCCTCCTCCTGGTCGTGGGTCACATAGATGAAGGTGATCTCCATCTCCTGCTGAATGCGCTTCAGCTCGTTCTGCATATCCTTGCGCAGGCGCATGTCAAGCGCCCCCAGCGGCTCGTCCAGCAGCAGCACCCGGGGACGGTTCACCAGGGCCCGGGCGATGGCCACCCGCTGCTGCTGCCCGCCGGACAGGGCGGACACGGGGCGCTTTTCAAAGCCCTTGAGGTTCACCGTCTCCAGCATCTCCATCACCCGGCTGTGGATTTCCTGCTCGGGGATTTTTATCCTGTGCCCGGCGGCGTCCGTCCTGGGAATGCGCAGGCCGAAGGCCACATTCTCAAACACGTTGAGGTGCGGAAACAGGGCGTACCGCTGGAATACGGTGTTCACCGTCCGCTGGTGGGGCGGGACGTCATTGATCCTCACGCCGTCAAACAATACGTCCCCAGAGGTAGGCGACAAAAACCCGCCGATGATGCGAAGCGTGGTTGTTTTGCCGCACCCGCTGGGGCCCAGCAGCGTGAGGAACTCCTTATCGTTGATATACAGATTGATGTGGTCGAGCACGACCTCGTCGCCGTAGGACATCACACAGTCCCGCAGGCGGATCAGCTCCTTGGACATGTATCCTCCCCCATTTCTAATGATGAGTGTTTTGTCAGCTCCCTTTTTGTAGTCTCTGAGACGCGCTTTGTTGTCACGCTCGGGTTGGACACATACACGGCCCGGCTTCCCTCCGATTCGGACAAAATCCAGTCCCACGTTGTGGGCCTTGGGCTTTTGTCCTCACTCCGGTCCATCCGGGCCTATGTGTCTACCCTCGCGCTTCTCAGAGCTTCACGGATAGCGAGATACATAATAGCGGCTTGACCACCGTTTGTCAATCATTTTCAGGGGATTTTCCTGGTATTTTGTCGCGAGTTTTTGGAGTGTCCGGCGGGCGCCTTCCAGCCTGGAACGGGGCGGGATCTTTGGGAATAGGATTTGACAACATCCGGCCCGGCTGATATAATAAGATTTGACAAAAGAGCGCCGGAAAGGCGCCTTTTCCACCCCATATAAAGGAGAGGAGGGGACGGCTACGGTGAAATTGAGAACTTCCTTCTAACCGGGAGAAGGAAATAAAATTTGATCCTTCTATCGCGTACTGCAATAGGAGGTCCAAATGAAAAAATATGAACGGCAAAACCGCCCCTGGCTGATAGGGGCTTTGGTTAGTGTGCTCGCCGCCAGTCTCTTCGGGGTGGCGCTGCAATTCTTCAAGGGCGAGGTGCTGGACAGCGCGATCGCGGGCCAGGGGGTGCGGACGCTGGGGTACGGCCTGGCCCTGGCGGGCTATATTCTGGGCGAGATACTGTTTTTCCACCTCTACAGGCGGCTGGGGGACCGGTTCGCTGCGGGCTGCGTCACGGCCCTGAAGCAGGATGTGTTCGAGAGCGTCCTGCGGCGGGACTACGTGGCCTTCAAGGGTCGCACGCAGGGGGAGTACGCGGCGAAGTACACCGGCGAGGCGGACGCCATCCGTGCCCGGCGGTTCTGTATGCTGCCGCTGTTCTGGGAGATCGCCTTTAAGATCGTGCTGGTCAGCGGGGCGCTGTTTTTGCTGGACTGGCGGGTGGCGCTGCTCACCATCGCGCTGCTGACCACGCCGCTGTATATCCCCAAGCTTATCGAAAAGCGCTCCCAGCGGGCGCAGACGGCCTTCCTCCAGGCGGCGGAAGAGGCGCTGTCCGGGGTGACAGACTGGCTCCACGGCTTTGAGCTCATCAAAAATTTCGCCGTGGAGGACAAGATTCTAGCCCGCTTCCGGCGGCTCAACCAGAACGCCGGGGAAAAGCTGCTGGACGATTTGAAGCTGGGGGCGGCGGCGCAGCTCATCACCACGCTGATGTCCTACCTGTCCTATTTCATTGTGCTGGCCTGTTCGGCGTGGCTGGTGCTCCGGGGAGATTTCTCCGCCGGGGACTTCTTTGTGGCCATCGGCATGATCGACCAGCTCTCCTACCCCATCATTTCGCTGGCGGGGATTGTGCGGCAGCTGTCCGCCATCCGGCCCGCCTGCCGGAGGATGGAAGAGTTTATTGCCGAGCCGCCCCAGGGCGGCCGGCGGGGCGCGGCCCCCAGGCTGCGCCAGGATATCCGTTTTCGCGAAGTCTGTTTCGGCTACGAGGGCCGGGGGACAGTGCTGGAGGGGTTCAGCCTCACCATCAAGAAGGGCGGGCGGTACCTGCTGAAGGGGCCCAGCGGCTGCGGCAAGACCACAGCGGTGAACCTGCTGCTGCGCTACTACCAGCCGGACGCGGGGGAGATCACCGTGGACGGCTTGCCGCTGGGCGAGTCGGGTGACCCCTACGCCAGGGCGACAGTGGTGCGTCAGGAGGCGGTGCTGTTTCGCGGCACCCTGCGGGATAACCTGAGCATGTACCGGGACATCCCGGAGGAGCGGCTGCTGGAGGCGCTGGCCGGCGTGGGGCTGGGGCGCTTTGCCGGCCGTGAGGCCCTGGACCGGATGGTGGAGGAGGGCGGCGCCAATCTTTCCGGCGGGGAGAAAAAACGGGTCTGCCTGGCCCGCGCCCTGCTGCGGGATACCGAGCTGCTTATCTTGGATGAGCCGCTGGCCAATTTGGACGGGGAGACGGCGGAGCGCATTGAAGACCTGCTGCTGTCCATCCGGGACAGGACGCTGCTGGTGGTGTCCCACCAGTTCAGCGCCGGGAAGCTGCCGGGGTTTGACCAGGTGGTGGACATGGCGGCGGGCGGCTGACGGAGACAGGGGGGAGAAGCGTGAAAACCGCCTACCTGGGCATCGACCTGCTGGAGCCGGTGCTGGACGCGCTGCTGGGGGAGGGGTGCCGGGTTTTGAAGCTGTTCACCTGCCCGGTGGACAATGTGACGGAGACCAACACCGCCGTCATCAAGACTGCCCGGGAACGGGGGATTCCCCATACCCTGGAGCGGATCGCCCCGGCCGATCTGGAGTGGCTGGCGGGCCAAGGCTGCGAGCTGCTGGTGTGCGCGGGGTATTACTACCGCGCCCCCGTCACGGACGCCTTCCCCATGGTGAATTTCCATCCCACCCCGCTGCCGGTGGGCCGGGGGTCGTGGCCCATGCCCTGGTTGATTTTGGAGGGGGCGGAGTTTGGCGGTGTTACCGCCCACAAAATGGCGGCGGAATTCGACACGGGGGATATTCTGCTTCAGGAGCGTTTTCCTCTGGACGGGCGGGAGGACCACCAGACCTATATGAAAAAGGTATACGCCAAAATCCCCGCCATGGTTCATGCGCTGGTGGGCGGACTGCCCCAGGTGCTGGCGGGGGCGTCCCCTCAGGGGGCGGGGGAGTACTGGCCCCTGCCCACGGAACAGGACTGGACCGTTACGCCGGACATGGACGCCGCCCAGGCGGACCGCATCCTGCGGGCCTTTTATGGCTACGAGTGCGTCTACCGGGACGGGACGGGCAGGACGGAGCTGACCGGGGGCCGGGTAGTCCCGGGCGCGGGGCCCTTTCCCGTGAGGGGCGGGCACATCCGGGCGGACAGGACCAGACGGCTGAGCTGAGCGAAAACAAAAAAGGACCCCGGGCGCTGATTGCGCCCGGGTTCCTTTTTATCAGGCCCGCCGTTTGGGCATGCTGGCAATTTTAAACAAGCCCTAGTATGTGGGGTTGTCCACGTTCACCTTGTCCGTTTCCTGATAGGGGGCCAGGGTGGACACCATTTTCACCGGCACGTCATAGGCGTTCTTGACGTAGTGGACCTCGCCGGGCTCAATGTGGATCAGGTCGCCCACCCCGAGCACGTGCTTCACGCCGTCCACGACGATATCCACCTTGCCCTCCAGGATGAAGAAATCCTCTTCCATGATATTGTGGTAATGGGCCTGGAAGTCCTCGCCGGGGCGGAAGCGCACCAGGGCGAAGTTCATCCGGGGGCCCTTCATGAGATACTTGGGGCCGCTCTCGCCGAAACGGTACTCCCGCTCATTTTCATTGATGATAAACATAATATTCTCCTCCAATCCAAAAGTTGGCCAAGGGCTCACAGGCCGGGGGCAATCCACATATTCCGGGTTACGCCCTGGGCGCACAGCGCCAGCTGGGCGGGGTAGAGCTTCTTCCAATTGCCGTACAGCTCATCGTACACCGCCTTGACGGACGGGTTAGGCTGGAACTGCCGGTCCCACTTGACGGTGCGCGACACGGCGTCCTCCACATTGGCGTACAGACCCACGCCCACGCCGGCCAGAATGGCGGCCCCCAGGGCGGTGGCTTCCTTCACCACGGGCACCTTTACCGGCTTGCCGGTGACATCGGCCACAATCTGGCTCCACAGGGGGCTTTTGGCCGCGCCGCCGGCGAAGATGAGCTCGTCGGGCTCGTGGCCGGTGGCATCCTTCACCAGCTCGATATGGCTGCGCACCAGCAGGGCGGTATTTTCCAGAATGGCCCGGTAGAAGGTGTATTTGTTAAACCGCTCCGGCTCCAAGAGGAAGTTGGTAAAGGTGGGGCTGGCGTGCCTCCAGTCGATGAAGTTCATGGTGTCGCTGAAGCAGCACTGCATCCCGTAGCAACCGGCGGGAATATCCGCGGCCTTTTCGTTCATCAGGTCATAGGTATCCCGGCCGGTGCGGCGGGCCTCCTCGGCCTCGGCCTGGCAGAAGCCGTCCCGGAACCAGCGCATCACAAGCCCGGGCTTGAAGGCCAGCGCCTCGTACTGCCACAGGCCGGGCAGGGCCGCGCAGTTCACCCGCACCCGGCAGCCGGGGTCGGCGCAGGCGGAGTCGGTGTTGAACTCATACTGCCAGAAGCTGCCGCCGAAGACGGCGGCCTGGTTGGCCTTGTACGCCCCCACGCCCAGGGCACCCAGCTGGCAGTCGCCGCCCCCCACCACCACGGGGGTGCCCTCCAGCAGGCCGGTGTCGGCGGCGCCCTTTGCGCTCACCTGGGCGAAATTGGTCCCGCACTCCACCACCGGGGGGAAGATATCGGTGCGCAGGCCGCATTTGGCGGCGATTTCCGGCAGCCAATCCCGGCTTTGCAGATCCATGATGCCGGTGGTGCTGCCGTTGCTGGGCTCCACCGCCAGCCTGCCGGTGAGCTTGTAGATGAGCCAGTCGTTGAACATGCCCACGGCGGCGGCCTTTTCATAGACCTCGGGCAGGTTGTCCCGCACCCACAGGATGCGGGGCAGGGCCCCCAGGGCGTAGGTTTGGCCGGATTTTAAGTACACTTCCTTCTCCAGCGCGGGGTCCAGCTCCTTGAGCTGGCCCACCTGGTCGGTGCTGCGGGCGTCCACGTTGGCGCAGGCCCAGATTTCGCTGCCGTCCTTGTCGTAGAGCAGAATGCCCTCCCGCATACAGGTGGTGGACACGGCGGCGATGTCGCCGGGGGCGATGCCCGCCTCCTCCAGCACGCCCCGGACGCAGCCCCGGGCCAGGTCCCAATTATGCGCCCAGTCGAAGTCCATGCTGCCCGGCCAGCGCGGGTCCTCCCGGTGGGACCACTCCCGCTGGACACAGCCCACCTGCTCCCCGTCCAGGGAAAAGACCACGGCCCGGACGCTGCCGGTGCCCGCGTCCACCGCCATCAAGTATTTCGCCATGGGGATACCTCCTAACAATAGATTAAAATTGGGTTGTCACCATAATTTTGATTACGGCTCCGCCTCCAGCAGCAGCTGGGCGGTGTCCTCGTCGGTGATGAGCACGTCCAGGTAGCCCCCCCGGAGGACGGCCAGGATGGCCTCCGCCTTGTCCGGCCCGCCCGCCGCGCCGATCACGTTTTCCAGTGTCCTGAGCTGGTCCATGGGGGTGCTCATCAGCCGCCCCTCCAGGTCGTGGGACACCACCTGGCCGTTTTTGTCCAGGAAATGGCTGAGCACGTCGCCCACCGCCCCCTGCATTTTCAGGAAGGTGAAGTCGTTGTTGTTGAGGATGCCGTTTTTTACGATGGTGGCCCGGTCGCTGAGACAGCCGATGCCCACCACGCTCATGCTGGACAGGGGGATCATGCGGAAGATCTCCTCCACATCGGGCTCCTGGCGCAGGGAGTCGCGCACGGCGGCGCTGGAGAGCAGCAGGGGGGAGGGGATGAGGTACAGCCGGGCGTTGAACACATTGGAGTTGGTGTTGGGCAGATAGCAGTTCACGCCCCCCGCCAGGCTGACCACATTCAAGGGGAGCTGGGCGGCGATGGCCAGGTGGTTGAGGATGCGGCTGGTGGTGTCGCCATAGCCCATGTTGATGAAGGCGTTGTCCGCCGCGCGGCGCAGTATGTACATGGCGGCGGCCTGGGCGATGCTCTCGTTGGGGCTGGGCAGGGTGGACGCGCCGGGGACGATGAAGGCGTCCCGCAGGCCGTAGCGGGTGAGCAGCTCCCGCTCCATCTCCATCCGGCGGCCGCTGTCCTGCTGGACGTTGAACTGGATGACCCCCGCCTGCCGGGCCCGCTCCAGCAGGGCAATGACCTTGGAGCGGCTCACACCCAGCAGGTGGGAGATGTTCTGCTGGGTGTAGTTCTCTATATAGTAGTACCACACCGCCTTGATCATCAGGCGGTGCTCATATTCGGCCTTGCTGAGCCTGTCGATCTTTTCGTCCATGATATCCGCCTCAAAATTCGACAAAAGTTTTTTGATCCGGCAAATGTCTTGTGCCAATAGTATAGCACCGCCCTGTGTCCACTGTCAAATGATTGCGGGAGAATTCCGCTATTTTCCGTAAAATCGTGGAAAACGCCAAAAAACACCAGCAATAATTGTGCATGACCGACAAAAAGACTGGTTTTTCGCTTGGGGGCCAAGTGTTTTTCGCCGAAAATTGCCAAAAAATTCACGGGGGAATTGGCACTGCGCTGTTGACAAACGCAGAAAAATTCTCTATGATAGGGCCAAGAGCAAAAGCTGTTTTCTCAGGACATTTGTGCATCGCGACAAGAGGAATGGGGGAGTTTGAATGGAAGCCAACCAAAACGCGGGGAACAGCGTTCCCCTGCTTTCGGTGCGGGGCATTTACAAGTCCTTCGGCCTGAACGCCGTGCTCAAGGGCATCGACCTGGACGTGATGCCCGGCGAGGTGCTGGCCCTGATCGGCGGCAACGGCGCGGGCAAGTCTACCCTTATGAAAATTATCATGGGCATCTACAGCCACGACAAGGGGCATATGTCCATGAATGGCGGGGCGGTGGCCCTTAACCGGCCCTCCGACGCCCTGGCCCGGGGGATTTATATGGTGCCCCAGGAGCCGCTGCTTTTCCCGAACATGAATGTGGAGGAGAACATCACCATCGGCTTTGACCGGGGCAAGGCGGAGCTGCACCGGGAGCTTGTGGATACCATGGCGGAGATCGGCTGGAACCTGGATTTGAGCCGCAAGGCCAGCAGCCTGTCCATCGCCGAGCAGCAGCTGGTGGAGATCCTCCGGGGTATTTTGCGCCATGCCAGACTGCTCATTTTGGATGAGCCCACCTCCGCGCTCACCTTCGACGAGGTGAAGAGCCTGTTTCGCGTGGTGCGGGACCTGCGGGAGAAGGGCATCGGAATCATTTACATCACCCACCGTTTGGCGGAGGTGTTCGATATCGCCACCCATGTGGCCATCATGCGGGACGGGACCATCACCATCCAGGGCCCGGTGGCCGGCTTCACCCGGGAGGATCTGGTGAAGGGCCTGCTGCCCCCCGACGCGGAGGGGAGCGTGCAGGTCCGAAAGGCGGGGGAGCCCTCGGTGGACTACGCTGCGGACCCGGTGCTGGAGCTGGACGGCTTCAGCGGCTACGGCTTCTCGGACGTGAGCCTGAAGGTGTGGCCGGGGGAGATTCTGGGCGTGGCCGGCGTGGTGGGCGCGGGGCGCACGGAGATGGCCACCACCATCTTTGGCATGGATAAGGTCCTGGGGGGCAGGGTGCTGCTCAACGGCAGGGATATCACGGGGAAGCGGACCCGGCAGGTTATCGCCGCGGGTCTCAACTACGTGCCGGAGGACCGGCACCTCAACGGCCTGTTCAAGATCTGCGATGTGGCGGCCAACACCACCAGCGCCAGCCTCTTCGGCGGCGCGCTGGGCAAGGTGCTGCTCAACCGCAGGGCGGAGTATGACATCACGGAGAAGTACGTGAAAAACTTCCGTACCAAGGTCACCGGCCACGACCAGCTGACGGGCAGCCTGTCGGGCGGCAACCAGCAGAAGATCGTCATCGGGCGCTCACTGGCCACCAACCCGGGCATCGTCATCCTGGATGAGCCCACCCGGGGCATCGACGCCGCCGCCCGGGGGGATGTGTACAGCATCATCCACCAGCTGCGGGAGCAGGGGCTGTCCATTTTGCTCATCTCCAGCGACATGGAGGAGCTGGTGGAGCTGGCCGACCGGGTGGTGACCATGTACCAGGGCCGGATCAACGCGGAATTCCAAAAAGAAGATATCAATCAGGACAATCTCACGGCGGCCGCCTTCGGCATCGTGGAACAGGAGGCGAAAGGGGCATGAACGCGGTAAAAAAAGTTCTGAAAGCCCGGGAGATGACCGCCCTTCTCTTCCTGGCGGCCCTCTTTGTGGTGGTGGGGATCATCAACCCCGCGTTCCTGGCCGACAGCAGGAACGTGGCCAACTGCTTTAACGATTCGGTGGTCTACATACTCATCGCCGTAGCCATGGCCTTTGCCATCTTTATCGGTGAGATCGACGTGTCGGTGGGCTCTAACCTGGGACTGGTGGCCGCGGTGGTGGGCACCATGCTCCAGGACGGGAAAAACTGGTTTTTAGCGTTTTTCATCGGCATTCTCATGGGCACCGTGGTGGGGCTCATCAACGGCTGGGGCGTGGCGGTGATGAAAATTCCGTCCCTCATTTTCACCCTGGGCACCAACGGAATTCTCCGGGGGCTGATGTACCTCCAGGTGGGCACCAAGCAGGTTACCGATCTGCCCATTGCGTTCAAGGGGGCCTCCTCCTATGCCCTGTTCGGCCTCCCGCTGACGGTGTGCTTCTTCTGTGTGTTGCTGGCGGCAGCGGCCATCCATGGGGTTTTGACCCGCACCAAGCGGGGGCGCTACTTCATCGCCGTGGGCGACAACGCCGGCGGCGCGGAGCTGGTGGGTATCCCCGCCACCCGCACCAAGGTGCTGGCCTATGTGATCTGCGGTATGCTGTGCGCCGTGGCGGGTATCCTCTTCGCCAGCCGCGCGGGCCAGGTCACCTCCCAGTCGGGCAACGGCTATGAGATGAAGGCGGTGGCCGCCTGCGTGCTGGGCGGCATCAGCCTGTCCGGCGGCGTGGGCAGCGTGGTGGGCGCGGGAGTGGGCGCGGTCATCATGGCCTCCATCAGCGCCCTGCTGGTGTTCATGGGCTTCTCCTCCAACTTCGACAGCGCCATCACCGGCGTCATCCTCATCACCATCGTGGTGGTGGACGCCCTGGTACAGCGCCGGGCCGCCGTCCGCAACCGGCATGCCCGCCTGGCTGCCCGGACCAACGCCCCCGCCGGCGGAAAGGAGGCTGCGGAGCAATGAGCGGTACTTCCTCCAAGCTGGGCGTCCAAAACGGCCTGCGCCGTTTGTGGAGCGGCCCAAATTTCCGCTGGAACCTGTTTCTGCTGGCGCTGCTGCTGGTGGAGTGCGGGGTGTTCGGTGCGGCCAACGGGAAATTCCTCTCCCTGAACCGCGTCTTTATGGCTGCGGTGGGCGACCTGCCCATCTGGTGCATCTCCATTTTCGTCACCTTCGTCATGATCACCGGGGGCATTGATATCCAGTCCTGTGCCATCGTAGGCTTCACCTCCATCGTCATCGGGGTGGGCTGGCAGGGCTTCGGCATGAACATATGGGCCGCCGCCGTGCTGGGTGTGGTGGTGGCGACCCTGTGCGGGGCGCTGTCCGGCTTCTTCGTGGCCTACTGCGGCGTGCAGGCCATGGTGGTCACCCTGGGCGGCTCCTTCCTGTACGGTGGGCTGGCGCTGCTGGTGTCCACCCTGTCGGGCACCGCGGCCTACAACGGCATCAGCGGCTTCCCGGACGGCTTCAAGGCCCTGGCCAAGACCACCCTGTTCGGCGTTGTGCCCCTGCCCATCGTTATTTTCCTGCTGATGCTCCTGTGCGCTTACCTGCTGCTCCACAGGAGCAAGTATGGCCGCAAGGTGTTTTTAGTGGGGGTCAATCCCCAGGCGGCGGAGTACTCCGGCGTCAACGCCCGGGCGGTGGTGATGAGCACCTACATCCTGTCCGGTCTGGCGGCAGGGATCACCGGCGTGGTGATGACCTCCCAGCTGGGCATCGCTAAGTCCGATTTGGGCGGCAATTTCACCATGATGATTATCACCGCCTGCGTGCTGGGGGGCACCCTGTCCACCGGCGGCAAGGGCTCCGTCATCGGCACCACCCTGGCGGCTGTGGCCATCACCCTGCTGCGCTTTGGCATGCCGCTGTGCTTCGGCATCAATAAGCAGTATCTGGACATCCCCATCGGCGTGCTGCTGGTAGTGGTGGTGGTGGGCCGGGCCGTGGCCGGGAACCCGGCGGTGGCCGCATGGCTGGGCAGGCTGCGCCCGAAAAAAAAGAGCAGGGCGGGTGCGTGAAAAATTTATTCCAAGGCTTCGCCTTTAGAATAAGAGAACGGTATATTCCGGGGCTTCGCCCCTGAATATAAAATATCTATGGAGGTATGAAAACATGAAAGTGAAAAGACTCGTAGCGCTGCTTCTATCCCTGTGCATGATCTTCGCCCTGGCCGCCTGCGGCGAAAAGACCGGCGAAGAGTCCAAGGCTCCCGAGAGCTCCGCCCCTGTGGAGGAGAGCAAGGCGCCCGGGAACGAGGGCAATAATGACCCCGCGCCTGCGGGCGGCTCCGTCGAGGGCAAGACCGTGGCCTTCATCCCCAAAGTCAGCGGCAACGCTTTCTTTGAGGTGGCCAACACCGGCGCCCAGGAGTTCGCCAAGGACTGGGGCATCACCGTGGACTACATCGGCTCCCCCAACGCCACTGTGGCCGACCAGGTGCAGTGCATCAACGACGCCATCTCCAAGGGCGTGGACGCCATCTGCATTTCCACCGTGGACGCCGCCGGTGTGGCTGACGCCCTCCAGGCCGCCCAGGCCGCGGGCATCGCCGTGTCTACCTGGGACTCCGATTCCAAGCCCGGCGACCGTGCGCTGATGGTCTCCCAGGGCACCCCCGAGGTGCTGGGCCAGATGCTGGTGGATCTGTCCGTCGAGGGCCTGAAGGCCCGCGGCGTGGACCCCGAGAAGGACCCCGTGAAGTACTGCTGGCACTACTCCCAGGCCACCGTCACCGACCAGAACTCCTGGCAGGTGGAGGGCGAGAAGATCATCAAGGAGAAGTATCCCAACTGGGAGAACGTCCAGCCCGACAACTACTACTCCGAGCAGGACGCTGAGAAGTCCGTCACCATCGGCAAGGCCGTGCTGGCCGCCCATGCCGACATCGACCTGATCATCTGCAACGACTCCACCGCCCTTCCCGGCCAGCTGGAGGCCGCGCAGCAGGCCGGCCTGACCAAGGACGACGTGACCATCACCGGCTTCGCCACTCCCAACGCCATTAAGCCCTACTGCACCGCCAACATCCTGCACAACTGGGGTCTGTGGGACTGCAAGGTGCAGGGCGCCCTGGGCTGCTATGTGGCCGCTTACATCGCCGCCGGCAACGACGTGAAGGTGGGCGACACCATCGACGTGCCCGGCATCGGCTCCGTTGAGGTCATGCCCAACAACTGTCTGAATCCCGACGATACCACCGCCGACACCAATAACGGCGTGGTGCTGCTCCCCGAGCGCGCCGTCTTCAACGCCGAGACCATGAACAACTACGACTTCTAAGAGGCCGTCTGCGGTTGTGATCTGAGAACCACGGCGGAGCGGGGCGCAGCCCCGCTCCGCTCCCAAAGGGGCGCCGGCTTTGCGGCGCTTCTTTGGGAGCGGGGGCGCATGTTCCCGCCGCTGACAATTCACCGATACAAGGAGGATATATTTATGGCTGATTTGGAAGGTCTGAAGGTGTCCAAGGACTACCACGTAGACATCCCCTTCGCCAATCAGAAGGGCTTTTTCCTCAAGGGCATCAACAGCCTGGACTGGGGCATGAAGAAGCACATGGCCAACATTTTCAACCCCGAGAGCGGCAACACCGTCATGTTCGCCTTTGACCACGGCTATTTCATGGGCTCCACCGCAGGGCTGGAGCGCCTTGACCTGCTGCTGCCCCAGCTGGCCCCCTATGTGGACTGCTTCATGGGCACCCGGGGCGCGCTGCGCACCTGCGTTCCCCCGGAGATCGTGAAGAGCGTGGCCCTGCGGGTCACCTCCGGCTCCTCCATGCTCCAGGACGACCTGAGCCACGAGGTGGTGGCGGTGGACATTGAGGACGCCATCCGCATGAACGCCGACTGCATGGCGGTGCAGACCTTTATCGGGGCGGACGGCCAGCTGTCCAGCCTGGATAACCTCAACCAGGTCATCAGCGCCGGTATGCGCTACTCCATCCCCACCATGGGCGTGTGCGCCGTGGGTAAGGATATGGCCCGCACCGACCGCTTCTTCAAGCTGGCCACCCGCATCATCGCCGAGATGGGCGTCCAGGTGGTCAAGACCTACGACTGCGAAAACTTTGAGGAAGTCGTGGCCGCCTGCCCGGTGCCCATCGTGGTGGCCGGGGGCAAGAAGCTGTCCGAGCCGGACGCGCTGAAGCTGGCCTATGGCGTCATCCAGAAGGGCGCCCACGGCGTGGACATGGGCCGGAACATCTTCCAGAGCACCCATCCCGTGGCCATGGCCCAGGCGGTGTCCATGATCGTCCACAAGGGGGCCACCGACAAGGAGGCCCTGGAGTTCTTCCAGGACGAGATCCACAAGTAAGAGGCTGCACCAATAGCCGAAGTATGCAGACTTGCGAGGAAAAATTGCCGCTGGCAAGGCAAAAAATCGCAGGAATACTTTGTGTATTTCAAGATTTTTTAACGCAGCCAGGCGGCAATTTGGGCCGCAAGGATGTGTGCTGGGGTCTATTGGTACAGCTTCTAGGAACTGAACGCGGGGGAGGGGAAAGACAGCGGCCTTTCCCCTCCCCTTGTGGCTGATCGGGATATTCTCCGCCCCACGGGGCGGAGAATATCTGATATATTGAGAAAAGAGGAATGTTTATGGCATTGCAGGTGCTTCAAATGGTGCTGCCCATCGTGGCGCTGCTGGCGCTGGGCATGGTGTGCCGCCGGAGAAACATCTTTGACATGAAGGGGCTGGCGGGGCTCAAGGCGGTGGTGGGGGACATCTGCCTGCCGGTGGTGCTGTTCAACGCCTTCTTTACCGCCAAATACTCCCTGTCGGTGGCGCTGATTTTTGTGCTGGTGTACGCCGGGTTTGCCCTGGCCCTGGGGCTGGGCTTTGCGCTGCGCAAGCTGGCAGCCCCCCACGGGAAGTTTTTCCCCTTTCTGCTGGCCAGCGCGGAGGGCGGTATGCTGGGCTACGCCCTGTACGGCGTGCTGATGGGGGAGCAGTCCGGCTTTGCCGCGGTGGACCTGGGGCAGACGGTGTTTGCCTACACGGCGTTTCTGGGCTTCCTCTCCCTCACCGACGGGCGCAGGCCCACAGTGGGCGGCCTGGTGAAGAATATGGTGACCAACAAGTGCTGCATCGGCATGGCCCTGGGCATTCTCCTGGGGGTGCTGGGCGTAGGGGAATGGGTGTTGGCCGGCCCCGCCGCCGGGGTGGTGACAGGGACCATCTCCATGCTGACCGCGCCTACCAGCGCGCTGGTGCTGCTGGTGGTGGGCTATGAGCTGGATTTGGATAAGAGCCTTCTGCGGCCTGTGGCGGTAACGGTGGTGTGCCGCCTGGCGGTGATGGGGGGGCTGCTGGCGCTGGTGAGCTTTGTGCTGTTCCGCATAGTGCCCTATGACAAGGGGCTGCAGGTCGCGCTGATGATCCTCTATGCCCTGCCCGCCCCCTTCATCATCCCCCTGTTTGCCGACGTGGGGGAGGAGGGAAAGTACATATCCACCGCCCTGTCGGTGCATACCATCTGTACCATTATGCTTTTTGCAGCCATCGCAGCGTTCAGCCTGCGGTGACGGGAAAGGGCCGCCGCGCCAGCTGGCGCGGCGGCCCTTTTTATTTTGCCGTTTGGCTGCGGAGTTTAAAATGCCCGGCCAATGTCGCGGCGGAAGTGCATGTCTGTAAAAGCAATGGGTTTGGCGGCGGCGTAGGCCCGGTCGATGGCCTGCTCCAAGGTGTCCCCCAGGGCGGTGACGCCCAGGACCCGGCCCCCGTTGGTGAGATATCCGCCGCTTTCGTCCAGCCTGGTGCCCGCGTGGAACACCATGGCGGATCTGCCGGCCTCCTCCAGCCCGGATATGGGGTAGCCCTTTTTGTAGTCCAGCGGGTAGCCGCCGGAGGCCAGTACCAGACAGCAGGCGGCCTGGTCCCGCCAGCGGATGTCCACGCTGTCCAGTTTCCCCTCCCGGCAGGCGGTGAAAATGTCCATCAGGTCGCTGTCCAGCAGGGAGAGCACCGCCTGGCACTCCGGGTCGCCGAAGCGGGCGTTATACTCCACCACCTTCGGGCCCTCCGGAGTGAGCATCAGCCCGAAGTAGATAACCCCATGGAAGGGGCGGCCCTCCGCCTTGAGCGCCCGGATTGTGGGCAGAAAAATTTCGTCCATGCACCGCGCCGCAATCTCCGGCGTGTACTGGGGCGGGGGGGAGATGGCCCCCATGCCGCCGGTATTGGGCCCCCGGTTGCCGTCATAGGCCCGTTTGTGGTCCTGGCTGGCAGGCATGGCGCATACCCGCTCCCCATCGGCAAAGGCCAGCACGGTTACCTCGGGCCCGGTCATGCACTCCTCGATGACCACGGTGGAGCCGGACGCCCCGAACTTTTTGTCCGCCATCATCTCCCGGGCGGCGGTTCTGGCCTCGTCCACGGTGGCGGCCACCACCACCCCCTTGCCCAGGGCCAGCCCGTCCGCCTTCACCACGATGGGCGCGCCCTGGGCTTCAATGTAGGCCAGGGCCTGGTCCAGGTCGGTAAAGGTCTCATACCGGGCGGTGGGGATATGGTATTTTTTCATCAATTCCTTGGAAAAGGCCTTGCTGGCCTCAATGACGGCGGCGTTTTTCCGGGGGCCGAAGGCGGGTATGCCCGCCGCCTCCAGGGCGTCCACCATGCCCAGGGCCAGGGGATCGTCCGGGGCCACCACCACGAAATCCATGGCGTGCTCCTTGGCCCACCGTACCATGCCCTCCACGTCGGCGGCCTTCACGTCCACGCACTGCGCCGTCTGGGCGATCCCCCCGTTGCCGGGGGCGCAGAACAGCTGGGTCACCCTGGGGGACTGGGCCAGCTTCCAGCAGATGGCGTGTTCCCGGCCGCCGGAGCCTACGACTAAAACCTTCATAAAACCCTCCTATGCTTGTCACGCTCGCGTTGGGCTGGCTTGACGGCCCGGCTTCCTTCCGACTCGGATTGGTCTCTGGGGCCTGCGGCCCCATCGCTCATCCTCGCTCCAGTCCATCCGGGCCTGCCAGCCTACGCTCGCGCTTCTCAGTGATGAAACAGCCGAATTCCGGTAAACGCCATCACCATATCGTGCTTGTCGGCGGTGGAAATCACATGGTCGTCCCGGATGGAGCCGCCGGGCTGGGCGATGTACTTCACGCCGGATTTGAAGGCCCGCTCCACATTGTCCCCGAAGGGGAAGAAGGCGTCGGAGCCCACGGTGACGCCGCGCTGCTTGGCGATCCACTCCTTCTTCTCCGCATCGGTGAGCACCTCGGGGCGTACCTGGAAGGTGCTTTGCCATACGCCGCCGGCCAGCACATCGTCGTGCTCGTCGGAGATATAGATGTCGATGGCGTTGTCCCGGTCCGGGCGGCGGATGCCGTCCACAAACTGGAGGCCCAGTACCTTGGGATGCTGGCGCAGCCACCAGGTATCCGCCTTGCTTCCGGCCAGCCGGGTGCAGTGGATGCGGCTTTGCTGGCCTGCGCCCACGCCGATGGTCATCCCGTCCTTCACATAGCACACCGAGTTGGACTGGGTGTACTTCAGGGTGATGAGGGAGAGCAGCATGTCGTGCTTGGCGGCCTGGGGCAGCTCCTTATTGGCGGTGACGATGTTTTCCAGCATGGCCTCGCTGATGGTCAGGTCGTTGTAGCCCTGCTCAAAGACAATGCCGAAGATGCTCCGGCGCTCCACAGGGGCGGGGGTGTAGCCGGGGTCGATCTTCACCACGTTGTAGCCGCCCTTGCGCTTGGATTTCAAAATCTCCAGCGCCTCCTGGGTGTAGTCCGGGGCGATAACGCCGTCGGACACCTCTAGGGCCAGATAGCGGGCGGTATCCCCGTCGCAGGTGTCGCTGAGGGCCGCCCAGTCGCCGTAGGAGCACAGCCGGTCGGCGCCCCTCGCCCGGATGTAGGCGCAGGCGATGGGGGACAGCTCCCCCTCCGGGGCGAAATAGATCTGGCGCTCCACATCGGTGAGGGGTGTGCCCAGGGCGGCTCCGGCGGGGGAGACGTGCTTGAAGGAGGCGGCGGCGGGCAGGCCGGTGGCCTGCTTCAGGGCCTTGACCAGCTGCCAGGAGTTGAGCGCGTCCATAAAATTGATGTACCCCGGCTTGCCGTTGAGGACGGTGAGGGGCAGGTCCTTGTCCCCCTCCATGAAGATGCGGGCGGGCTTCTGGTTGGGATTGCAGCCGTATTTCAGTTCCAGTTCGGTCATGTTCAAGCCTCCCAAGAATTTGGATTGATCAATCGGGTCTGTTTCTCATGAGCTGGTTCAAAATGCAAAGCCCCATGGCCAGTATGGGCAGGAGTATTCGGAAGGACAGGAATCCGGCGGGCTCCCCAAAGCGGATGTTGGCGTCCAGCACCAGCCCGGCAAACCACGCCGACAGGGTTGCGGTAATGGCGGTTAAGTACACGGAAAGCCTCTTGTTTTTGAGATTGAATGTAATAAAGAATATCATAAACAGCATGGATGAGGCGAACAGCAAAAACAAAAGGATTATGAATGAGAATCCATCCACTTGGGCGCCTCCAAATCCGGGATTACCAGTGCTTGTTGATGATGGAGGTCTCGTCGTCCCCCGTCTCCAGGTCGATATACCGCACGAACAGCGACACCCTGTTGTCGCTGTTCAGCGCCAGCCACAGGTCGTTGGCCAGGGATTCCGCGTCGGGGGCGGTGACGGCCACCCGCCGGGGCTCCCCCTCGAAGGAGGGCAGGGGGGCACCGTCGCGCTCATAGGTGTGGATGAAGTGGCCCACCCCCGCCTTGGGGGCGTCATACTCATAGAAGTAGCGGCAGGCGCAGGCGGGGTCGCCGTCCAGGCTCTTGAGGATGGAGAGGCTGTAGGTCCCGTCCGGCTTCACCACCCCGGAGATGCGGGGGGTGTAGTTGGGGCCGTCGGGCTCGAAGGTGCGGGTATTCAGGGCATGGCGGTAGCAGTGGCCCGCCAGGATGTGGTCCCGGATGGTGTCGGTCTGGTCGCCGTTGGTGACGATGGTCAGGCCGTTTTCCAGACGGCGCACGGGATGATAGATGATGAGGGAGGGGTCGGTCATCTTGGATTCATCGAAGGCCTTGGTGCGGATGCCGTCCTGCGTCTCCTCAAAGACCCGGTTGCGGCTGTTTTCGCTGCGGCCCATGATGAAGTATGCGATGACGGCGCATTTATTATCCGCGGAGCGGCCGGTCATGATGCCCCGGCCGGGGTAGGGGTTGTTGTGCAGATAGTCCAGCATGTCAATCATTGCAGACACTCCTTTGAAAGATTCAGGGGCTTCAGGATACGGACGGTGCGGCCCTCCACCTTCAAGCGCCCCTGGCAGAACAGGGAAACCGCCCGGGGCAGGATGACCCACTCCGCCTGCTCCATGATCCGGCGCTGGAGGGCTTCGGGGGTGTCGTTTTCCTCCACCGCCACCGCCTTTTGCAGCACGATGGGGCCGCCGTCGCACTCCTCGCTGACGAAGTGGACGGTGGCGCCGGACAGCTTGACGCCGTATTCCAGCACCTTCTCATGGACGTGGAGGCCGTAGTACCCCTTGCCGCAGAAGGAGGGGATGAGGGCTGGGTGGACGTTGAGAATGGCGTTGGGGTAGGCGTCCACCATTTCCCGGGTGAAGATGACCATGAACCCCGCCAGCACCACCAGGTCGATGTCCAGGCCGCTGAGCTTGTCCACCAGGGCGGCGGTCATGGCTTGGTTGGTGTCATAATCCTTCCGGGAGACCACATAGCCGGGGATGCCCGCCCGGCGGGCGCGCTCCAGGGCGTAGGCCCCCGGCTTGGAGGAGATGACGGTGGCGATTTCCCCGCCCACGATCTCCCCCCGGCGCTGGGCGTCGATGAGGGCCTGGAGGTTGGTGCCCCCGCCGGATACCAGTACAGCAATGCGCTTTACCGCCCTCATAGGAGCTCTACCCCCCCGTCGCCGGGGACCACCTCGCCGATGATGCGGGGGGCCTGGCCCGCAGCCAGCAGGAGGGTGCGGACCTTGTCCGCATCGTTTTTGTCCACGATGAGCGCCATGCCGGTGCCCATGTTGAAGGTGTTGAACATATCCCGCTCGGGGATATTGCCCAGCCGCTGGATCATGCGGAAGATGGGGTCGATCCGCAGGGCGGATTTGTCGATTTTGGCAGTCATTCCCTTGGGCAGGCAGCGGGGGATATTCTCATAAAAACCGCCGCCGGTGATGTGGCTGACGCCGTGAATCTGGGCGGCCTCCATGGCGGACAGCACGGGCTTGACGTAAATCTGGGTGGGCTGGAGCAGCACGCCGCCCAGCTCGCCCCCCAGCTCTTCGTTCCACTCGTCCAGCTTGGCGTGCTCCACGTCCAGCGCCTTGCGCACCAGGGAGAAGCCGTTGGAGTGCAGGCCGCTGGACTGCAGGGAGATGATAACGTCCCCCGCTGCGACCATGGAGGGGTCGAGCATCTTCTCCTTGTCCACAATGCCCACGGCAAAGCCCGCCAGGTCGTAGTCGTCCGGGTTCATTACGCCGGGGTGCTCGGCAGTCTCACCGCCGATGAGGGCGCAGCCGGACTGGACGCAGCCCTCCGCCACGCCGGATACAATGGACGCCACCTTTTCCGGGTCGTTTTTGCCGATGGCGATGTAGTCCAGGAAGAACAGGGGCTTGGCCCCGCAGCAGATAATATCGTTGACGCACATGGCCACGCAGTCGACGCCGATGGTGTCATGGCGATCCATCAGCTGGGCCACCCGGATTTTGGTGCCCACGCCGTCGGTGCCCGACACCAGGACGGGCTCCTTCATGCCGGAGATGTCGGGGGCGAACAGGCCGCCGAAGCCGCCGATGCCGCTGACCACGCCGGGTATGCTGGTGCGCTCCACGTGACGCTTCATCAGCTGGACGCCCTTGTATCCCGCCTCGATGTCCACCCCGGCGGCGGCGTAGGCTTGGGAGTGGGAGTTGTTCATTGCTCCGCCCCTTTCCACAGCCTGCACTGCTCGATGCGCTTGCCGCCGTCGCCCTGCTTCTCATCGTAGGCAAACTGGTTGAGCAGCTGGCAGGGGAAGTTCTGGCACTGGCCGCAGTGAGCGTGGGTCTTGCCCTCGGTGCAGGCCTTGACGGGGCAGGCGTCCGCCCAGAAGGGCTTGTCGATGTTGACACAGCCGGGACAGCCCATCTGCTCCCGGTACTGGCACTGGCCGCACAGGATGCCGCATCTCGATTCGATCATAAATATCCCTCTCCTTGTCTCTTATTCTTTCCCAGTCCAGCAGTAGGTACAGATTTTGTCCTTGTCGATGCCGATGGCCTCCAGCAGTCCGTCCAGGGACTGGTAGCCCAGCGAGTCAAAGCCCAGCTTTTCGCAGATGGACTTGAGCAGGCACTGGCCCCGCCGGGTGGAGGAGTCGGCGTATTCCTCCAGATGTTTCTGCCCCTCGTCCCCCTCCAGCTCCTGGACGGTTTTCCGGGCCAGCAGCTCCATGGAGGAGTTGCTCCGGGAGAAGTTCAGGTACTTGCAGCCGTACATGATGGGGGGGCAGGCGGAGCGCATGTGCACCTCCCTGGCTCCCGCGCCGTAGAGGAAGTCCACCGTTTCCCGCAGCTGAGTGCCCCGGACGATGGAGTCGTCCACAAAGAGCAGCTTTTTCCCCTGGATGAGTTCGGGGACGGGGATCTGCTTCATTTTAGCCACTTGGTTGCGCACCTCCTGGTTGGCGGGCATGAAGGAGCGGGGCCAGGTGGGGGTGTACTTCACGAAGGGCCGGGCAAAGGGCTTGCCGCTGGCGTTGGCGTAGCCGATGGCGTGGGGGACGCCGGAGTCCGGCACCCCAGCCACCCAGTCCACGTCGGGCAGGGCGCCCCGGGCCTTTTCCGCCCGGGCCATGATCTCGCCGTTACGGCAGCGGGTGACCTCCACGTTCTGCCCCTCGTAGTTGGAGTTGGGATAGCCGTAGTAGGTCCACAAAAAGGCGCAGATGCGCATTTTGTCCCCTGCGGGGGCCAGGGTTTCCCAGCCGTCCGCCGTGACCCGGACGATCTCGCCGGGGCCAAGCTCATAGGCGTTGGCATACCCCACCTTGGTGCAGGCGAAGGACTCGAAGGATACGCAGCAGCCCTCATCGTTTTGGCCGATGAGCACCGGCAGGCGGCCCAGCCTGTCCCGGGCGGCCACAATGCCCTCGGGTGTGAGGATAAGGATGGTGGAGGAGCCGTCGATGACCTGCTGGGCGTATTGGATGCCCTCCACCAGGGTGTCCTTTTGGTTAATGAGGGCGGCAGTGAGCTCGCAGGCGTTCACCTTGCCCGAGCTCATGGCCATGAATTGCCGGGCGTGGCCGTTGAAGTAATCCTCCACCAGCTCCTCGGCGTTGTTGATAATGCCCACGGTGGAGATGGCGTAGACGCCCAGGTGGGAGCGCACCAACAGGGGCTGGGGGTCGGTGTCGCTGATGCAGCCGATGCCGGAGGCGCCGTGGAATTTTTGCAGGTCCTTTTCAAACTTGGTGCGGAAGGGAGTGTTCTCAATGGAGTGGATCTGCCGCTGGAAGCCGTCGGCCTCGTCGTAGATAATCATGCCCCCCCGCCGGGTGCCCAGGTGGGAGTGGTAGTCCACACCGAAAAAGATGTCAAGGGAGACGTCGCGCGTGGAGATCGCGCCAAAAAAACCGCCCATACAGAGCCTCCTTATTTCTTATGCTTGCGCCGGAAAAGCAAAGCTGCGCCCCCGGCAAGAGCCGCGGCCAGGAGCAGCATGAGGACCAGCCCGGCGGGGCTGCCCGATACGAAGATAGTGGTGGGGCCGTCCGCTCCGCCGATGATGCCTAAATCCATGGCTTATTTCCCCATGAGACGGCGGCTCATCTCCTGATAAGCCCCCTCCACGTTGCCCAGGTCCCGGCGGAAACGGTCCTTGTCCAGCTTTTCGCCCGTCTTGGAGTCCCAGAAGCGGCAGGTGTCCGGGGAAATCTCGTCGGCCAGCACGATGGTCCCATCGGCCGTCTTGCCGAACTCCAGCTTGAAGTCCACCAGGGTGACGCCGCAGGCAGCAAGCTCCGCCTTGAGGAAGTCGTTCACCTGGAAGGCATATTTCTTGATGAGCTCAATCTCCTCCCAGGTGGCCAGCTTCAGGGCGACGGCGTGGTGGTCGTTGATGAGGGGATCGTGGAGATCGTCGTTTTTGTAGGAGAACTCCACGGTGGGCGCGTCGAACACGATGCCCTCCTCCACGCCATACCGCTTGGCGAAGGAGCCGGCGGAAATGTTGCGGATAATGACCTCCAGGGGGACGATGGACACCTTTTTCACAGCGGTCTCCCGTTCAGAAAGCTCCTCAATGAAGTGGGTGGGTACGCCAGCCTTCTCCAGCTGCCGCATGAGGAAGTTGGTCATCTGGTTGTTGATGGCCCCCTTGCCGGTGATGGTGCCCTTTTTCAGCCCGTCAAAGGCGGTGGCGTCGTCCTTGTAGGACACAATGACCACGTTGGGGTCCTCGGTGGAGAAAACTTTTTTGGCCTTGCCCTCGTAGAGCTGCTCGATCTTGTTCATAATAAAACTTCCTTTCAAAAGTGTGCTGATTCATTCAGCTCCGTCTGGAGCTTGGCCTCCTTCTCGGCAATCTGCGCGGCCATATTGTCCCGGGCCCCGTCCAGCTTTGCCGCCAGCCCATCGTCGGAGACGGCCAGAATCTGGGCGGCCAGCACGGCGGCGTTCTTGGCGCCGTTGATGGCCACGGCGGCCACGGGGATGCCGCTGGGCATCTGGACGGTGGAGAGCAGGGCGTCCAGCCCGTCCATGGCCCCACCCTTCATGGGGATGCCGATGACGGGCAGGGTGGAATTACCCGCAAAGGCCCCCGCCAGGTGGGCGGCCATGCCGGCGGCGCAGATGAGCACGCCGAAGCCGCTGCTGCGGGCGCTTTTGGCGAAGTCCGCGGCGGCGGCGGGGGTGCGGTGGGCTGAGAGTATGTGCGCCTCATAGGGGATGCCGAACGCCTCCAGCTGGGCGCAGGCCCCCTTTACCACCGGCCAGTCGGAATCGGAGCCCATGATGACGGCGACTTTTTTCATAAAAATCCTCCTTTGGACGTAAAATCAAAAAGAAGCAGGCCGCCGCGCGTATGCGGGCAGCCTGCTTTGCTCAGTGGGCGGATTTGGACGCAATGGGGCTGTGGAGACGGAAGCCCGGACGAACAGGTTGGGAACGCACCACGACAGCCACCTCATTTCCAAATGGTCATTTCCATTTTAGCTAAGGAAAACCGAGAAATCAAGGGCCTTCCCCATTTTCGTAGGCTTATACAATCCTTTGGAGCCGGGGAGGGCCGTCCATGGCGAAACGCTCAAAACAGCCCCGTCGCCTCCAGAATATTGGACACCTGGGCCGCCCGGTTGGCCCAGGAGGACTGCCGTGCCAGCTCCCGCCGCCGCCGGGGGAGGGCGGGGTCCTCGCCAAAGGCGCTTTTGCACCGGCGCAGAAAGCCCGGACCGTCGTAGGCGGTGGACACCAGCTCGGGGATGGTATCCTGGACGCTGGGGTCCACCACGGTGACAATGGGCCTGCCGGTTGCCAGGTACTCGTAAACCCGGCTGGAGGCCACGTCGCCGCCGGGGCGGTCCCGGCGGGCCAGGTCAAACAGCAGATCGCAGCGGTAGAGGTAGTCTGGTACGTCCAGGGGGTTCACCGGCCCGGTGAGCACGATGTTTTCCTGTCCCTGCAGCTGCTCCGCCCCGGGCCTTGTCACCGGGCCCATGAGCACAAAGGTCCACTCCGGCCGGTGCCGGGCGGTGTAGAGCAGGGGCTCTAGGTCCACCTGGCCGTCCACCCGGCCCACCCGCCCCAGCACCCGGGTCCCGGGAAGGTTTGCCAGGGCGGGGGGGACGGCGTGCTCTTTTTGCTGGAACAGCACCGGGTTGACCCCGTTGGGCAGCAGGGCGATGTTATCATTGCAGGGCGACAGCCGCTTGATAAGGCCGAAGGAGGCGGCGAACACCACCTCGGCGTGGCGGGTCAGGTCGCTCTCCCAATCCAGAAATCCGTCGCTCCAAAAGCGCTGGCAGTCATATACCACCCCCCGGTAGGCCAGCTCGTCCAAAAACTGGGCGTGAAGGGGGGAGGAGCACCACAGGACAGGCTCCCGGAAGCGGTGCCTGCCCATCACCTGCTGGATGAAGCCCACCGCCCGGTCCAGCCTCCGGCGCTGGAGCACCGACGCGTCCTGGGGATAGGGCAGGGGGGCGGGCAGGGTATAGACGGTGATGTGGGCGCGCACCCGCCGGCCCTGCTCGGGGGTGGGCTCGCCCCGGCGGGGGGCGGGCTCAAAAAAGAGAATCTGGGCGTCGGTGAGCCGGGCCAGCAGCTGCTGGGTGCGGTCGGGCCGGGCCCGCCAGGGGGCGTGGGCCAGGCAGAGCAGCTGCTTCATGGGGCCACCCCCGGGCCGACCCCGTCCGCCAGCAGGCGGCGCAGGACGTCGGAATTGTTCTGCTCCAGGCGGCGCAGGCGCTCTACGGCGGCGTGGAGCGTATCCCGGCTGTCCCGCAGGGCCAGGGCTTGATCCAGCATGGCCCGCAGGCTGCCGCAGGTGAGCCGGTCCAGATCCTGGTACAGCTCCTGGCCCATATAGGACAAAAAGCCGCTGACCTTAGGATCGTAGGTGATGCCCACCAGGGGGACGCCCTGCCCGGCGGCAAAGATCAGGCCGTGCAGGCGCATGGAGATCACCGCCTGCATCCGGGAGGTGAGGCCCAGCATCAGCTCGGAGCTGAGGGGCTGGCGCAGAACGCAGGGCGCCGGGCCGTCCAGCCGGGCGCACACCAGATCGGCGGCGTCGCCGTCGGTGATGTGGTTGACGGACAGAAACACCGGGGTGAGGCCGTACTTGTCCCGGGCGTAGCGCACCGCGTCGGCAATGACGGGCGCCTTGTCCTCAAAGCCCTTCCAGGTGCGCAGGCATACGCCCAGGTAGGCCCCGGCGGGGTCCAGCCCCAGCCGGGCCATCAGCGCGTCCGTCTCCCCCTGGGGGGCGGGCTGGAGGGAGAGCACCGGATCGGCGGCCAGGACGGTCTCGGGCCTGTCCACCCCGAAGCGCCTGAGCTCGGCCAGGCTGGCGTCCTCCCGGAGGGTGATGGCGTCCACGCAGGTGTTGAGCACCCGGCGGACCAGCGCCACATCCCCCAGGCGGCTCACCGGCCCGATGCCGCAGCCGTACATCAGCACCTTGCACCCCCGCCACCGGGCGGCGCGCAGGGTGAACAGGTAATAGAGCAGGCTGCGCCGGGAGGTGGCGTCCTGGATGAGGCTGCCGCCGCCGTTGATATAGAGCCGGACACGGCCCATGGCCCGCAGAATGCCGGGTATGTCAAACATGTGCAGTGCGGCCACGCCATGGCGGGCGGTGGTCTCGGCGGGGTCCCGGGAGAGGACGGTGAGCTCTTCCCCGCCGGCGGCGGAGCGCGCCTCCCGGAGGATGGCCTTCAGGATGGCCTCGTCGCCGGTATTGCCCAGCCCGTAGGAGCCGCAGATCAAAATCCCCGAGCGCTTATTTGATTGTAAACCGCGTTGGCCCATATCGCTGTCGCTCCTCTGATCCGCGCCGCCCGTCACAGCCCCAGCACGGCGTCTGCGCGCCGGGTGATTTCGGCGTTGTAATCTGAAAGGTCGTCATAAATCCTTTCCGCGGGCTTTTGGGCGGCCAAAAGGGCCTGTACCATGTCCTCGCAGCCGGTGACGCCGGGGTTGTAGGGCTCCAGGTTTTTGGAGATATACAAGGGCAGGCCCAGGGCCTTTGCCTCCCAGATGACCATGCCCTGGCCCTCGTAGCGGGAGGTGAGGACAAAACCGTCCATCTTGTCCATATAGCAGAAGGGGTTGGTCTGGTTGCCCAGCAGGGTGACAAACCCCTCCAGCCCCAGCTCCCTGATCTGCCCCTCCAGCGCCGCCCGGCCGGGGCCGTCGCCGATGAGGTAGAAATGGAAGTCGGTGCGGGACTGCTTTACCTGGGCCAGATAGCCCATCAGCAGGTCGTAGCCCTTCTGATGGCAGATGCGGCCTACCGAACACAGGTTGAGCTTGGCGGGATCCACGGAAAAATCCACGTCCAGCTTGGCTTTGCGGAAGATTTCACCGGTGTCGATGTGGTTGGGTATGGCGGTGATGGGCTTGTCCTGGATGCCGGACACCCGGCGGAAGCCGTCGATGATGCCGGGGGATACGGCCACAAATTCATCATAGTGGCGCAGCTTCCCCTTAAAGAAGTGCCAGAGCACGCGGTATTTCGGCTCGTTTTTCCGCTTGACCTCCACGTCGTTGTGAATCCACATCACCCGTTTTTCGGCGTTGGCGTTGATGACGCCCGCCGCGCACTCGTTCTGGTAGCTGTTGAAATCCACCGCCACGTCGTACTGCTTGCCGCCGGTGACATCGCCCAGCAGCAGCCGGGTCAGGCCGAAGTACATCACCCGGAAGAAGCCGGGCGGGGGGGTGAGGTATTTAATGTGGAGGTTCTCATGGGCGGGCAGGTCGAAAAAGCACTGGCGGTCGAAGAGGTAGACATCGACGCAGCAGCGGCTGAAGTCGATGTCGTTGAGGATATTCACCAGGGATTTCTGAACCCCGCCCACCCGGAGGTCTGTCTGGAAGAACGCGATCTGTTTCATGAATGGTCCGCCTTTCACAACGACTGTTCAAATATTATAGTATGGTCCGGCGTTTTTTGCAAGCCGCCGCTTGCCAACGGCGGCCAAATCAGATACAATAAGGAGCATCTACAGTATACATATTTTTCCCCCGCAGGTCAAGAAAGAAGGAGGATTTGCCATGCCGGAAGTCATTCAGCAGCTGGACGAGCAGGCCCTGGTCTGGATTGCGGAGCATGTGCGCTGCGCCGTGCTGGACCCGCTGATGAAGGTATACACGCAAATGGGCAACACGGGGATGCTGTTCATCGCCCTGGGGGTGCTGCTGCTGTTTTTCAAGCCCACACGGAGGGCGGGGGTGTCGGCGCTGTGCGCCATGCTCATCGGCCTCGTTGTGGTGAACTTCACCATCAAACCGCTGGTGGCCCGGGCAAGGCCGTGGCTGGTCATCGAAAGCTTCGTCAACCTGGTGCCGGAGCACGACCCCAATTCCTTCCCCTCCGGGCACACCAACGCCGCTTTTGCCTTTGCCCTGGCGGTGTGCATGTCCGCGCCGAAAAAGTGGATGAAGGTATCGGCGGTGTGCGCTGCGGCGGTGATGGGCCTGTCCCGGCTTTATGTGGGGGTTCACTTCCCCAGCGATGTGCTGGCAGGGGCGGTCATCGGTTCACTTTGCGGCCTTTTGGGTGCGTGGGTGGTCAGCAAGGCGTGGGAGCGGCTCCACACAGCCCGTCAGTAGATGAATTATTCCGCCGCCGGGCTGATACTGGGAATATAGGGATGGCTCCGTGGCGGCCTAAAGCTCTTTTTGATTCTTTTTCTCTCAAGAAAAAGAATCCGCAAGCTCCAGAATAACCGCCTGGGCCAGCAGCAGCCCAGCCGCCGCCGGAACCCACATGGCGCTGGCAGGGATGGACCGCCGCCCGGGCGGGGGTGCCTCGTCCCCGTCCCCGGCGGCATGGGGCGGCTCGGGGGAGAATACCACCCGATGGCGGGAAATGCCCCGGCGGCGCAGCTCCTTGCGCACCACCCGGGCCAGCGGGCAGCCCTCGGTCTGGGAAATGTCGGCGAGGCGCAGCAGCTGGGCGTCCCGCTTGTTGCCCGTGCCCAGGGCGGAGATGATGGGCACGGCCCGGGCGTGGGCGGTCTCAATCAGATCCAGCTTGCAGCTCACCAGGTCGATGGCGTCCACGATGTAGTCGTATCTGGCCTGGAAAAATTCCTCCCGCGTGCCCGCCTCGTACCGCAGGGAAAGGGGGTGGAGGAGGCAGCCGGGGGCGATGCCGGCCAGGCGCTGGGCGGCGGCCTGGGGTTTTTCCATGCCCACGGTGGACCACACCGCGGCGGCCTGCCGGTTGAGGTTGCTCACCGATACCGTGTCCTGGTCCACCAGGGTGAGCTCCCCCACGCCGGAGCGGCACAGGGCCTCGGCGCACCAGCTCCCCACACCGCCCAGGCCCAGGACGGCCACATGGCTTTTGCCCAGCCGTTCCATGGCGTTGGCGCCCAGCAGCATCCGGGTGCGGATAAATTGGTCTTCCATTTGAATACCTCCCATAAAACAAGGGCCAGACAGAATGTCTGGCCCTTGTGCTTGTTTGCTTACTTGCCCAGATAGCTGGCGCCGCCGGCTTCCACAGCGGGGTAGCTCTCCGTCAGGCCGTCCGTCCACTCGCTGAGGTCGGCGGTGGCCAGGGAGTTGCGGGCGGAGCCCATCCAAACCGGCTCGTTCTCGCCCACGTAGTACATCAGGTGGTAGCCGCAGTAATCCTCGCTGACGAGGGCGTCCTCCGCGGCGACGTGCTGCGCCAGGTCCACGTCGCCGGCCTTGCGGGCGCTGTCGAAGAGCCACTCGTCAAATTCGGGCACAAAGTCCTTTTGCGCAACGCGCTTGTACAGACCGCCGTTGGTGTTGGAGCGGCCGTCGTCGGACTTCTCGTTGGCCAGCTTGGCGAAGGCGTCCTCGCTCTTGTCGCTGGCGTCCCAGGCAGCCTGAATCTCGTCCATCTTGGCCTTGGCGGCGGCCCAGGCCTCATCGGTGGGGGCCACCAGCTTATTTCCCTCGCCGGTGGTACTCTCGGCTTGGATCAGGATGTGGCGCACGTCCCGGGTGGGCTCGTCCACCAGGTAGCGGCCATGGAAGGAGATGACGTAATAGCCGCTGTCGGTCTCCACCAGCTGGCAATCGTCCTGGTCCATTGCCAGCAGCTGTCCGCTGTAAGCGCTGCTGATCTTGCCGGTGCCCACGACTTTGGCGTGGTCGGCGGCGGTGGTCAGCTCGTACTTGTCGATCTGGGACTGGAAGGAGGAGCCGCCCTTCACGGCCTCCAGCGCGGCCTCGGCGTCCTTCTTGGCGCCGTCCTTGGCCTCCTGCTTGAGCTTGTTCAGCTCCTCGTCGGGCAGCACATTGCCGTCGGCGTCCTTGTCGTTCACGGTGGGGATGGCGAAGTAGAGGTGGGAGTACTCAATGGTGTCCAGCGCGTCGGCGTTCTCCTCATAATAGGCGTCCAGGTCGGACTGCTGGTAGCTCTCGTAGAGGGCGTTGCCCTTCTCGCTCTTGGCCAGCTGGGCCATAAGGGAGCGGGCAGTCATCTTTTCAAACACTTCGGGGGTCATATAGGGGCCGTAGACCGCCCGGAGGTAGGCGCCGTAGCTGTAGCCGCCGGAGGAGGCCTGGGACTTGAAGGAGGCGATGGTGGCATCCAGGCTGTCCCGGATTTCGTCCTCGGTGTGGCCGTCCTTCACGGCCTGCTCGGCCAGGGCCAGATCACGCTGGGCGGACTTCAGGGCGGTCTCCATGAAATAGTCCCGGTAGGTCTGGTTGTCCTCCTCGCTGAAGAACTGCTCGTCATCGCCCTTGGTGGTGTCAAAGCCCAGGTAAGCGCCCATACTGGCGTAATAATAGCGGGCGTCATAATAGTAGTAGCTCAGCTCCGCCGTGGTGAGCTGCTCATTTCCCAGGGTGAGGGCGGTGGCCCGGGCCTGGAAAAAGCCGGAGTTCCAGATCAGCAGCGCGGCCACCAGCACCGCGACGACACCGCCAATCACGGAATAGATGATGATTTGGCGCTTCTGGGCGGCCTGCTCCTGCTGGAGCTTGGCGGACCGCTCGGAAGGACCGGTGTTTTGACGCTGCTTTTTCTCTCTGGATGCGCTCATGGTATATCAATCCTCTCAGTATTCGTGTAATGGCGGCAGGCCGGGAAACCCGGCTGCGCAAGGGGTGCGCCCCCAAAAATATGGGAACCCCGCGGAACGCTGCCCATCATTATAGCATGGGGAAACTGACGTTGCAAGGCCAAATTCGTCCCGCAGATGAAAATTCACAAATAAAAAGAGGCGGAAGGGCCGAGGCCCTCCCGCCCGATTGCTTATAGAACCCCCGCCGTGGCCGTGCCGCCCCATTAAAAACCTGCACAAGAATGCAGGTGGGTTGCCTCCGCTTGGTTTTACCGCTCCCAACGTCCAGGATCCTCCAAAGAGGGCCGGGAGGTCTGCGAACCACCGCGCGAGTGGGGCGTCCCGTTTCAGAAATGTGGGTTTTAACAGGGCAGGTCACGTAGTTAGAACCCGGCAGGGGTGTTCTATTTTTCGGTTTTCACCGAAGGGATGCCTCCGGCGGGTTCCTTTCTCTCGCGCGAGAGAAAGGAACCAAAGAGTGCGCATAGGGGCTGCGGCCCCTATGTACCCCAATGGGGAGCCCTATACGAAACGCGGACAGACGCCCTTTCCGGCGCGTGGGGCTTTTGACGCAGATGCCCCCATTTGTGCTGCCGCCGGTGTCTAGGCACTGTAAAACAAAAGGAACCCACGGGCTGCACCTTAGTAATGCGCCGCCTGTGCGGGGCTGCTTACCCGTCCTCTTCTTCCTCGAACAGCTCCTCCATAAAGTGCTGGTACACTGCGTCCAGCTCCTGCTCGTCGTCGATGTCGGCCAGCAGCTGCTCGCCGTCCTGCTCGATGACCTTCAGCAGGATCAGGCCGAAGTCCTCGTCATCCTCGTCCATGTCGGCCGGGACAAAGGCCATGTACTCCTGGCCGTTATGTTCCAGGGTGCCCAGATGCTCCAGTTCAAATTCATTGCCCTCGTCGTCGGTGACCGACACGAAATCCGGGCCGTACTCTTCGCTCATAGCGGGGCGCCTCCTTCCGGCGGCCTTTCGCCGCCTCCGCCCCTATTGTAATGGCTGGAAGGAAAAAAAGCAAGAGGGAACATGAAATTTCTACGAAAGGCCCGGCCCGTGAGCGGCGAAACCCGTCGTTTTGCCCAGGGTGGACAAATTGCGCCCGGCGTGGTATAATACAGCAACATACGGGGCGCAGCGCCCCGGGAGAGAGGGACCCGCGCCGCTCCCCGCAGGGGCGGCCTGAATACATCGGAGGGATCTCAATATGCCAGACACCAACCATAACCAATCCCCGGAGCGCAGCCAGGCACAGCCGGGCGCCCAGCGCCAGCCGTCCCGCGCCAAGGGCCGCAAGCGCCGCCGGCGCCCCATTTGGCTGACCATTATCATCCGCTTTTTCCAGCTCATCGGCACCCTGCTGCTGGTGGGCATCGTCACCGGCTGCTTTATGGTATGCTTCGCCGCCGTCTATGTGAAAACGGCGGTGATGCCCCGGACCTTCCTGGACCTGTCCGACTACACCATGGACGAGAATTCGGTGATCTACTACCAGGACAAAAACACCGGGGCGCTGGTGGAGCTGCAAACCCTGTCGGGCAATGAAAACCGGGAGATCATAGAGTACAAGGACATCCCGGATGACTTGATCAACGCGTTCATTGCGATTGAGGACAAGCGCTTCTGGAACCACCAGGGGGTGGACTGGCGGCGCACCGGGTCGGGCCTGCTGCGCATGTTCACCGGCGGCAACATCCAGGGCGGCTCTACCATCGACCAGCAGCTCATCAAAAACCTCACCGAGTACGACGATGTTACCGTCACCCGGAAGATCCTGGAGATTTTTACCGCTCTGGAGCTGGAAAACAACTATAAAAAAGAGGAAATCCTCACCGTCTATTTTAACCGCATCTATATGGGCAATAAATGCTACGGCGTCCAGGCCGCGGCCCAGTACTACTTCGGCAAGAACGTGTGGGAGCTGAACCTGGCCGAGTGCGCCAGCTTGGCGGGCATCACCAACAACCCGTCTCTTTATGCCCCCTACGGCACGGTGGATGTGGTGCGCTACCAGTGCCAGAACCCGGAGTGCAAGCTCTACTCCCTGAGCAGGGATGAGGTGTGTGATTACTGCGGGGCGGAAAACTCCTACGACAGCGGCACAGTTTGGACCAACCGGGAGTTCAACAAGGCCCGGCAGGAGAACATCCTGAAGGAGATGGCCAAGGAGGACCCGGCCCGCCCCGCGCCCTATATCACGGAGGCGGAGCGGGACGCGGCCATCGCCCAGCCCCTGGTGTTCAAGCGGGACGTGCAAAGCCAGCCGGACGGCGCGGAGGATTCGGGCCAGGAGGAGAAAAAGCCGTCCACCGTTTACTCCTGGTATGTGGAGCAGGTCATCAAGGAGTCCATCCAGCTGCTGCAGGAGGAGACCGGCCTGGGCGAGGATGCGTGCAGGCAGCGGGTGTTCAGCGGCGGCCTGTCCATCGTGTGCGCCTACGACCCGGAGGTGCAGGCAGCGGTGGACACGGTGTACAATAACCGGGAAAACCTGGACCAGGTGTCCACCAAGACCGGCCAGCGGCTGATCTCGGCCATTTCGGTGGTGGACAATTCCACCGGCCTGGTGGTGGCCATGGGCAGCACCCAGGAGAAGACGGTAAACCGGGGCTGGAACACCCCGGTGGACACCAAGCGCCAGCCCGGCTCGTCCATCAAGCCCCTGTCCGTCTACTCCCCGGCCATTGAGATGGGGCTGATCACCCCCGCCACCGTCGTCGACGACAGCCCCCAGGAGCTCAACGGCAAGCCTTGGCCTGTCAACGTCACGCCCACCTATGGGGGGCTGACCACGGTGCTGCACGGCGTCACCCAGTCGCTGAACACGGTGGCGGTGCGGGTGCTGGAGCAGGTCACCCCCCAGGCGTCCTACGATTTCATGGTAAACCGCTACGGCATCACCTCCATGGTGCCCTATTTTGAGAACAGTAACGGCCAGGTGAGCTCGGATATCGACCGCAGCCCCTTGGCCATGGGCGGCCTGACCAAGGGCGTGTCCACCTTTGAGATGGCGGCGGCGTTTGCCACCTTCCCCCGGGGCGGCCAGTTCACCAAGGCCACCACCGTGCTGGAGATCAAGGACGCCGGCGGCAAGGTGGTTGTGGACAACAAGCCCGAGCCCACGTGGCCTATCAAATCCACCACCGCCTATTATATCAACTCCATGCTGTCCAACGCCGTCAGCTCGGGCACCGGCACGGGGGCGCGCATCTCCGGCCAGACCGTGGCGGGCAAGACGGGCACCACCAACGACACCTTCGACTACTGGTTCTGCGGCTACACCTCCTACTACACCGGCGCGGTGTGGACGGGCTACCCTAACAGCGAGGTCATCAACCGCAACTACAAGAACCCGTCGGTGTCCATGTGGCAGAAGGTGATGGAGATCCTCCACGAGGGGAAGGAGAACATGGCCTTCGAGGTGCCGGGCACCCTGAGTTCCTATAACATCTGCAAGGACTGCGGCAAGCTGTCCCTGCCCGAGTGCACCCAGGACGTGCGGGGCAACCGGGTGCAGAGCTTCCGGCTGTTTGCCGAGGACGCGCCCAAGGAGCACTGCCAATGCCATGTGCCGGTGAAGGTGTGCGTGGACAGCCCGGTGAACAACGCCAAGGGGGAGCCCATCGGGCGCTACCATCTGGCCGGGGAGTTCTGCCCGGAGGAGAGCGTTCAGACGGTGTATATGGTGGACTTCCAGCGCGAGCAGGTGGGCTCCACCCATGTGGGGGACTCGGACGCCCTGGTTGGCTGGTACGAGTACCTGGGGGAGGAGGGCAGATACTGCCACGTCCACACCAGCGAGCCTGTCCCCTCGGAGGAGCCCATCCCGTCGGACGACCCCTTTGTGGAGCCCACGGACGATCCCTTTGTGGAACCTACAGACGATCCCTGGGGATGGCTGTTCCCCTCCACGCCCACGCCGGAGGTGACCGACCCGGTGGAGACGCCGCCCTTCTACGACCCCTACCCCACCGAGGAGCCCAGCGGGGAGGTTTGGACCGAGCCGCCCTATATCCCGGTGGAGGGATAAAGCAAAAAACGCCGCCCGGCGCAGCGCGCCGGGCGGCGTTCCGCGTCCGGGGAGGCGGAGAATGGGCCATTGTGCCGAAGAACGGCGGCAGCGGGGGAAAAGGTTTGGTAAAAAAGCTGTGAGGGGGCAATTGCGATTTGTCCGCATGTGTGGTACAATAGACCGCGAGACAAAGACAGCCCGGGCGCGGGTTCCGGCGCGGCGGACAGGAGGCGGAGAGGGCATGGAAACGGCAAACCCCAAATATTTCATTGTAGAATCCACGGTGCTGCCGGAGATCTATTTGAAGGTGGCCCAGGCAAAGCGGCTGCTGGAGACCGGGGAGGAGCGGACGGTGAACGCCGCCGCCCGGCGCTGCGGGGTGAGCCGGAGCGCGTATTATAAGTACAAGGACGCCATCCGCCCCTTTCAGGATATGGTGCACGGGCGGATCGTCACCATCCAGATCCTCCTGCGCAACCAGCCGGGGGCGCTGTCGTCGGTGCTCAACCTGCTGGCGGACAGGGGCGGGAACGTGCTCACCATCAACCAGGCCATCCCCGGCGGGGGCGCGGCGGCGGTGACGGTGGGGCTGGAGACCAGCGGGCTGTCCGCCGGGCTGGAGGAGCTGCTCTCGGAGCTGGGGGCCAGGCCGGAGGTGATCCGCTGCGAGGTGCCGGCGGGCTGAGCTGCTTTTTGGCGGGTGAAGAAGCGGCCGGGATGAGGCGGAAGCCCGGCGGCGGACGGTGTGCCTGCGGGGACACCTGGCTGGACAAGAATTGTATAAAGGAATGACAAGGCAAATGGTAAATGTGGCGATTTTAGGATTTGGGACCGTGGGCTCCGGCGTGGCGGAGGTGCTCACCGGGCACGAGGACAGCATCGAGCGCAAGGCGGGCGGACTGATCCGGCTGAAGTATATTCTGGATGTGCGGGACTTCCCGGACAGCCCCTTTGCAGACCGCTTTGTGAAGGACTTTTCCGTCATTGAGAACGACCCCGAGGTGGATATCGTGGTGGAGACCATCGGCGGGGCGGCCATCGCCCTGGACTTCACCAGAAGGGCGCTGGAGGCGGGCAAGAGCGTGGTCACCTCAAATAAGGAGCTGGTGGCCACCTGCGGCTATGAGCTCACCCAGCTGGCGGGGGAGAGGGGCGTGTGCTATCTCTTTGAGGCCAGCGTGGGGGGCGGCATCCCCATCATCCGGCCCCTGAGCCAGTGCCTGGCTGCCAATGAGATTTTGGAAATCTACGGCATTCTCAACGGCACCACCAATTATATTCTCACGCGGATGATCCGGGCGGGGCTCACCTTCGGCGCGGCGCTCCGGGAGGCCCAGGAGAAGGGCTACGCCGAACGGGACCCCTCCGCCGACGTGGAGGGCCATGACGCCTGCCGCAAGATCTGCATTCTGGCGGACATTGCCTTTGGGCGGCACATCAGCCCGGAGCAGGTGCCCACCCAGGGGATCACCGGCGTCACCCTGGCGGACGTGGACTACGCGGAGAGCGCGGGCAAGAAAATCAAGCTGCTTGGCCGGGCCATCCGGGGGGAGGACGGCAGGGTATGCGCCTACGTGGCCCCCCATCTGGTGGACCAGTCCGACCCGCTGGCCGGGGTGGAGGACGTGTTCAACGCCATCTCCGTCCGGGGGGACGCCATCGGCGACGTGATGTTCTATGGCCGGGGGGCGGGCAAGCTGCCCACCGCCTCCGCCGTGGTGGCGGACGTGATCGACGTGGCCCGGAATATGGGCCGCCGCCGCGCCCTGTCCTGGGAGCCGGGCGGGGAGGACGCCGCGTGCGGCGTGGGGGCGCTCAAAAGCCGCTGGTATGTCCGGGCCACCGCTGCGGCGGACGAGCTGCGCGCCAGGCTGCCGGGATGTAAGCTGCTGGCCCGGCGGGAGAGCGGCGGAGGCGAATCTGCCTGCCTCACCGAGGGAGAGCTCACCCAGGGACAGCTGGAGGAAAAGCTGGCTGGGCTGGAGGTGTCCGGCATTCTGCGGGTGCTGGATTGACAAGAGCGCAGAAGCGGACGGCGGGACAGGATTCCGGGCAGTCCATCCGCAGGCCGCCGGCATAAAATGGATTGCCGGGCCCAAGGCCCGGCAGTCCCAGACGGCATGGAAATTCCATGAGAGGATGAAGAACTTATGGCATTGATCGTACAAAAATTCGGCGGGTCCTCCGTCGCGGACGCGGACAAGATCCGCAACGTGGCCCGCATTATCACCGATACTTATCAAAAAGGGAACCGGGTGGTGGCGGTGCTGTCCGCCCAGGGGGACACCACGGACGACCTCATTGAAAAGGCCGCCGAGATTAACCCCGCCGCCTCTAAGCGGGAGCTGGATATGCTGCTGTCCACCGGCGAGCAGATTTCCTGCGCGCTGTGCGCCATGGCCATCGAGGGCATGGGCTTCCCGGTGGTGTCGCTCACCGGCTGGCAGGCGGGCTTCCGCACCAACTCCGGCTACGGAAACGCCCGCATCAAGCGGGTGCAGGGGGAGCGCATCCGGGCGGAGCTGGACAAGCGGCGCATCGTCATCGTCACCGGCTTCCAGGGGCTGAACAAGTACGACGATATCACCACCCTGGGCCGGGGGGGGTCGGACACGTCGGCGGTGGCCATCGCAGCGGCGCTCAACGCCGATCTGTGCCAGATTTACACCGACGTGGACGGCGTGTACACGGCTGACCCCCGCATGGTGCCCTCCGCCCACAAGCTGGACGAGATCACCTATGACGAGATGCTGGAGCTGGCCACGCTGGGGGCCCAGGTGCTCCATAACCGCTCGGTGGAGATGGCCAAGCGGTACGGCGTGAAGCTGGAGGTCCTCTCCAGCTTCTCCGGGAAGCCGGGTACAAAAGTGAAGGAGGTTGTCAAGACCATGGAAAAATCCCACATCAGCGGCGTCGCCAAGGACAAAAACGTGGCCCGCCTGGCCCTGGTGGGCCTGGAGGACACCCCGGGCATCGCCTTTAAAATCTTCTCCCTGCTGGCCAAGAACAACGTGAACGTGGATATCATCCTACAGTCCATCGGCCGCAGCGATACCAAGGATATCAGCTTTACCGTGGCCAAGGGGGATATGGAGCTGGCCCGCAGGCTGCTGGAGGAAAACCGGGACAGCGTCCGCTTCGACCACATCGACGTTTCGGACAACATCGCCAAGGTGTCCATCGTGGGCGCGGGGATGATCAATAACCCCGGCGTGGCCGCCGCCATGTTCGAGGCGCTGTTCAACGCGGGCATCAACATCAACATGATCTCCACCAGTGAGATCAAGGTGTCGGTGCTGGTGCACATCAGCGATGCAGACCGGGCGGTGCAGGTCATACACGACCGATTCTACGACGAATTCAACGGCGCGCAGTAAGCGCCGCAGCAGACCGGGCCCTGGGGCCCGGTCTGTCTTTTTGACCAATTTGCGCCCTTGGAACAGGGGAAAAACAGGGACGGGGACGGCGGGAAAACTGTTGCAATGCCGGGCGCATGATGATAAAATAAACTATCTATGGGTTTATGTGGATTAAGAACCTGTATTCACAACCTCAATTCACCGTCTGGCCGGGTCTTTTCCCGGCATGCGGCGTTAAATTTTCTTGGAATAAACCCAATTATTCCTGCGAAAATTTTCCTTGCCTGCCGGAAAAATCCCTCGCCTTCCGGCGGTTTCGGCTGTGAATGCAGGTTCTAACAGGAAGATCCTGGCCCCGCCCCGGGCGTGCCGGAGGGGGTGCGGAATAATGAGGTGCGTGCATTGTATTTAAAAGCGCTGGAAATTCAAGGCTTCAAGTCCTTCCCGGACAAGACCGTGCTGATGTTCGGCTCGGATATCACGGCGGTGGTGGGGCCCAACGGCTCGGGCAAGTCCAACATCTCCGACGCCATCCGCTGGGTGATGGGGGAGCAGTCCACCCGCACCCTGCGGGGGAGCAAGATGGAGGACGTGATCTTCAACGGCACGGAAAAGCGCAAGGGCCTGGGCTTTGCCGAGGTCACCCTGGTGCTGGACAACACCGAGCATATTTTCCAGATGGAGGAGACGGAGGTGGCGGTGACCCGCCGCTACTACCGCTCCGGGGAGAGCGAATACTACATCAACCGCCGGGCCTGCCGGCTGAAGGACATCAACGAGATGTTCATGGACACCGGCCTTGGCCGGGAGGGCTACTCCATCATCGGCCAGGGGCGCATCGACGAGATCCTGTCCGTCAAGAGCGCCGACCGCCGGGAGGTCTTTGAGGAGGCGGCGGGCATCTCCCGCTTCCGCCACCGCAAGGAGGAGGCGGAGCGCAAGCTGGAGCGCACCGAGGAGAACCTGGTGCGCATCAACGACAAGATCGGCGAGCTGGAGCTCCAGGTGGAGCCGCTGCGGGCCCAGGCGGAAAAGACAAAGAAATACAATGTCCTCCGGGACGAGCTGAAGGGCCTGGAAATCTCCGTGTGGCTGGACCAGCTGGAGCGGCTGCGGGCCGCCGGGGTGAAGCTGAAGGCGGATCTGGAGGGGGCCGTCCGCCAGCGGGACGAGGCCCGGGAGGCGGTGGAGCGGCTGTACGCCGAGAGCGGGGCGCTGGCCGAGCAGATGCGGGACAAGGATATCGAGGCCGAGGAGCTGCGGGGAAGGCAGTCCGGCCTGGACGAGCAGGTTCACTCCTGCGAGAACAGCATCGCCCTGCTGAAGAACGACGTGAAAAACAACAGCGAAAACGCCCAGCGCATCCGCCAGGAGCTGGAGCAGCAGGAGGGGCGGGCGGGCTCCATCGCCGCCCAGATCGAGGAGCGCCGGGGCCGCCTGGAGCAGATCGGGCGGGACATGGCCGCCTGCCAGGAGCGCATCGACGCCCTGGCGGACAGCGTGCGGGAGGTGCTGGGCTCGGCGGGCACGCTGAATGAGGAGTTGGAGCGCCTCCAGGAGCGGGAGCGGCTGGAGACCGCCTCCGCCGGGGAGGCCAAGGAGCTGCTGTCCGCCCTGGCCGCCGCCGCCCAGGAGCTGTATGACCGGGAGGAGAAGCTGGGCCAGGAGCTCCAGGAGCAGGAGGACAGGGCCGCCCAGGCGCGGGAGGCGCTGGCCTCCACCCAAAAGGAACTGGACAAGGTAACTGAGGACAGGGACGCGGCCAAAAACGTCATCAGCGGCTACCAGATGCGCCTCCAGGCCCGCCAGCGCAGGCTGGACCAGGCCCAGGAGCGGCACCGCCGCCTGCAAATGGACGAGAACAATTTAAATTCCCGCATCAAAATGCTCGCCGAGATGGAAAAGCTGTACGAGGGCTATTCCAAGGCCGTCAAGCTGGTGATGGGGGAGGCCGAGCGGGGGGGGCTGCGGGGAGTCCGGGGCCCGGTGGCGGGGCTGCTCCACGTCCCCGACCAGTACGCCGTGGCCATTGAGATCGCCCTGGGCGGCGCCATGCAGAACCTGGTGGTGGAGCGGGACGAGGACGGAAAAAACGCCATCGGCTACCTCAAGCGCCGGGACGGGGGCAGGGCCACCTTCCTGCCCATGAACACCATCCGCCCCGCCGACTTCCGGGACAGGGCGGTGGAGCGGGAGGAAGGCTTTGTGGGCATGGGGGATGGGCTGATCTCCTTCGCGCCGGAGTATGCGGGCATCTTTTCCAACCTGCTGGGCCGGGTGGTGATTGCCCAGAATATGGACAAGGCCATGGCCATGGCCCGGAAGTTTGGCCACCGCTTCCGCATCGTCACCCTGGACGGGCAGGTGCTCAACGCAGGCGGCTCCATGACGGGCGGCTCGGTGTCCCGCTCGGCGGGCATTTTGAGCCGCGCCAACGAGCTGGAGCGGTTAAATACGCAGAAGGACGGCCTTGCCGCCGATTTGAACGCCGCCGCCGGCGAGCTGGCCCGCGCCCAGCGGGAGCTCACCGCCGCCCAGTATGAGCTGGACGCCGCCTCCGCCCAGCTTCGTGAGGCGGAGGACGCGGTGCTGAAATACTCCGAGCGGGCGGACAGCGCCCAGATCCAGATGGCGGACATTGAGCTGCGCCGCCAGGCCCTGGCGGGGGAGCGCGCCCAGGTCCGCCGCCGCATGGAGGAGAACACGGACAACACATGCCAGGCCAAGTCCCGCATTGAGCGGCTGGAGGGCTCCGCCGCCGCGCTGCGGGCGGAGGGGGAGGCCAAGGCCCAGGGCCGCACCGCCCTCCAGGATAAGGTGTCGCAGCTCAACGGGCAGTCCGCCGGTTACAGCGCCAAGCTGGCCGGGCTGGAGGGCGAGCAGTCCGCCCTGCGCCAGTCCATCGGCGAGCTGGAGCGGCTGCGGGACGATCTGTCCGGCGACACCGCCAGCCGCACCGCCATGATCGGCCAGTTTGAGCAGCAAAACGACTATCTCGCCCGGCGCATCCGGGAGGAGGAGGAGCGCCTCCAGGGGCTGCGCGCCGCCAGCCTGGAGGGGACGGGCGCCATCCGGCGGCTGAACGAGGAGAAGCTGGAGCTGGAGGGGAAGCGCAACCAGGCGGACCGGCAGGCCCGGGACAAGAACAACGAGCTGAACACCATGGAGCGTGAGGTGGCCTTCCTGGAGCAGAAGGCCGCCGCCTCGGCCATAGAGGAGAGCCAGATTCTGGACAAGCTGTGGGAGGGCTACCAGCTGTCCCACGAGGCGGCCCGCGCCCAGCGGGTGGAGCTGGAGTCGGCGGCCAAGGCCCAGCGGCGCATCGGCGAGCTGAAAAAATCCATCTCGGCCCTGGGCAGCATCAATCCCGACGCGGTGGAGGAGTTTGCCCGGGTCAATGAGCGCTACACCTACTTTACCGGCCAGCGGGACGACGTGGCCAAGGCCAAGAGGGAGCTTCAGGAGATTATCTCCCAGATCACCGGGGAGATGACGGAGATATTCAAGGAGCAGTTCGCCCTCATCGACCAGGAGTTCCGAAAGGCGTTTGCGGAGCTGTTTGGCGGCGGCAAGGCGGAGCTTATCCTGGACGACCCGGAGGATGTGCTGGGCTGCGGCATTGAGATCAAGGCACAGCCGCCGGGCAAGACCATCCAGCACATGAGCTCCCTGTCCGGCGGGGAGCGGGCGCTCATCGCCATCGCGCTGTACTTCGCCATCCTGAAGGTGCGCCCCACCCCCTTCTGCGTCATGGACGAGATCGAGGCGGCGCTGGACGAGTCCAACGTGGTGCGCTACGCCCGGTATATGCGCCGGATGAGCAGCAAGACCCAGTTCATCGTCATCACCCACCGCCGGGGCACCATGGAGGAGGCGGACGTGCTCTACGGCGTCACCATGCAGGAAAAGGGCGTGTCCCGGATGCTGACCATCAACCTCAACGATGTGGAGAAGGAATTGAACATCAAGTGAAGGGGAATCTGAGATGAGAAAGGACATTCCCAAGCGCTGCGGCAACTGCGGCCATGCTATGGAATTTGTCAAAGCCGAGCAGGTGCAGCTGGGAAAGACCAGCTTCCTGTTCGGCGATTGGCCCAACCTGCTGGCCGGGGCGCTGAACGTGGTGATATGGAGCTGCCCCGACTGCGGCAAGCTGGATTTTTACTGGAGCGGCCCGTCTGAGGAGGATGGGGAGGACTGGGAGGGCGGGGACCGCATGGCCCAAACCACCTGCCCCGCCTGCGGGATGGTCCATGAGCTGGACGACCCCAAGTGCCCCTGCTGCGGGGCCAAAAATCCAAATATTTAACAATTAGTGAGGAGACATTCATGGGCTTTTTTGATAAGATCAAAAAGATCGGCATTTTCAACGGCTTTTCCGAGCTCACCGAGGACTTTTATGAGGAGCTGGAGGAATCCCTGGTGATGGCCGACCTGGGCGCGGAGACCACTATGGAGGCGGTGGACGAGCTGCGGGCGCGCTGCAAGGACCAGGGGATCAAGGACACCGAGGGCGCCAGGCAGTGTATGCGGGAGATCCTGGCGGAGTACCTGGACCTGGGGGGCGCCTACGTGGACATGAGCCGCAAGCCCGCGGTGATTTTGTTCATCGGCGTCAACGGGGTGGGAAAGACCACCTCCATCGGCAAGCTGGCCGCCCACTGGAAGGGGGTGGGCCGCCGTGTGGTGCTGTGCGCGGGGGACACCTTCCGGGCCGCCGCCGCCGAGCAGCTCACCATCTGGGCCGAGCGGGCGGGGGTGGACATTGTAAAGCAGCACGAGGGGGCGGACCCCGCCGCCGTGGTATACGACGCGCTGACCGCCGCCAAGGCCCGCCACGCGGACGTGGTGCTGGTGGACACCGCCGGACGGCTGCAAAACAAGGCAAACCTGATGAACGAGCTGAATAAAATCTCCCGGGTGATCGACCGGGAGTGCCCCGACTCCAGCCGGGAGACCCTGCTGGTGCTGGACGCCACCACCGGGCAGAACGGCCTGATCCAGGCCAAGGAGTTCTCCAAGACGGCGGGCGTGTCGGGCATCGTGCTCACCAAGCTGGACGGTACCGCCAAGGGCGGCATCGTCATCGCCATCGCCAAGGAGCTGGGGGTGCCTGTGAAATTCGCCGGCGTGGGGGAGGGCGTGGACGACCTCCAGCCCTTCGACGCCCACGAGTTCACCCAGGCGCTGCTGTGACCGGGGGAGAGGACGGCATGGACTGTCCGTTCTGCGAGGAAAAAGAAAAATTTGAGGGGAAAAGACCCGTGGGAGTGGTGAAAAAATGAAGCTGGTGCTGGCGAGCAAAAACGAGAAAAAGCTGAGAGAGATGAACGATATCCTGTCCGGCATGGGGGTGGAGGTGTGCCTCCAGGCGGATGTGGGCATTGATATCGACGTGGAGGAGACGGGGACCACCTTTGAGGAGAATTCGCGGCTCAAGGCCCAGGCGGTGATGGAGGCGTCCGGCCTGCCCGCCATCGCCGACGACTCGGGGCTGTGCGTGGACGCGCTGAACGGTGCGCCGGGGGTGTACTCCGCCCGGTACGGCGGGGAGGGGCTGGACGACGTGGGGCGCTACCGCCTGCTGCTGGCCAACATGCCCAAGGGGGCGGCCAGAACGGCGAAATTCGTGTCCGTCATCACCTGCTGCTTCCCCGGCGGGGACGTGCTCACCGCCCGGGGGGAGTGCCCCGGCACCATCGCCTTCGCCCCCATGGGGGAGGGCGGCTTCGGCTACGACCCGGTGTTTTTCCTGCCCAAGCTGAAAAAGACCTTTGCCCAGCTCACGGCGGAGGAGAAGAACGCCATCTCCCACCGGGGGCTGGCGCTGGAGGCGTTCCAGGCAAAGCTGGAGGGATATTTGAAGAAGTAAACCCTGATTATGGAGCGGACGCCCGCCGTGCGGCGGGGCCGCGGAATGGAGTTTTGAGAACGATATGGCAGATTTGACAAGCAAGCAGCGCGCCCAGCTGAGAGGGCTGGCAAACGACCTGGACGCCATCGTCCACATCGGCAAGGACGGCATCGGCCCCAACCTCGTCAAGCAGGGGGACGACGCCCTGGAGGCCCGGGAGCTGATCAAGGGCAGGGTGCTGGAGAACAGCCCCCTCTCCCCCCGGGAGGGGGCGGAGGAGCTGGCCCGCGCCACCCGGAGCCAGGTGGTTCAGGTCATTGGAACCAAATTTGTGCTGTACCGGGAGACCCACAGCAAGCCCCGCGACAAAAGAATCAAGCTGGTAAAATAGGCACATCCCAAAACTTTTTGAAGAGGGTGGTCCCATTGAAAATCGGCATTTACGGCGGCAGCTTCAACCCTCCCCATCTGGGGCATCTGGCGGCGGCCGGGGCGGCGGTGGCGGCCCTGGGGCTGGACAGGCTGGTGTTCATCCCGGCGGGGGTCCCACCCCATAAGGAGCTGGCGCCCGGCACCCCCGGCCGGGAGCAGCGGCTGGAGATGACCCGCATTGCCGCCGACCAGCTGCTCATGCCCGCCTCCACCCTGGTGTGGGACACCGAGCTGTACCGGGAGGGGAAGAGCTACACCGCCGACACCCTGGAGGAGGCTGCGGCGCGCTGGCCGGGGGATGAGCTGTGGCTGCTGATGGGGACGGATATGTTTCTCACCCTCCACCACTGGCGGGAGCCGGAAAAGCTGCTGGCGCTGGCCGGGGTGTGCGCCTTCGGGCGTACCGAGAGGGACGGCGAGGCGGTGTTTGCCCCCCAGCGGGAGTTTCTGCGCAAGGCATACCCCGGGGCCAGGCTTGCCACCATCACCGTCCCGGGGCTTGTGGATATCTCGTCCACCCGCCTGCGGGAGCTGCTGGTCAGGGGAGAGGGCCGGGAATTTTTGCCGGAGGCGGTGTATGGTTACATTTTACGGGAAAAACTATATGGGACCCGCGCCGACCTCAAGAGCCTGAGCCTGGACGAGCTGCGGTGCGTGTCCTATTCCATGGTGTACGCCAAGCGGCTGGCCCATATCCGGGGGTGCGAGGAGGAGGCGGCAAGGCTGGCAAGGCGCTGGGGCGCGGACGAGGGGAGGATGCGACGGGCGGCCATCCTCCACGACTGCACCAAGTACCTCACCGTCCGGGAGCACCTGGAAATCTGCGAGAGGTACGGCGTGGAGCTGTGCCCGCTGGAGCGCTCCACCGACAAGCTGCTCCACGCCAAGAGCGGCGCGGCGCTGGCCAAGTACGTCTTCGGACTTGACGGCATTTATGACGCCATCCTCTACCACACCACCGCCCGGGCGGAGATGAGCCTGGAGGAGAAGATCTTGTACATCGCCGACTACATGGAGCCCAACCGGGCGTTCCCCGAGGTGGGGGAGCTGCGCCGGCTGGCCTATACCGACCTGGACGCGGCGGTGGGCATGGGGGCGTCCCTGGCCGTGCAGGAGATGACGCTGCGGGACAAGGAGCTGCACCATGACACCAGGGACGCGTTTGAATACTATGGGAAGGGAACCTGAGCATGAGCGACCAGTCCAGAAATAGAAATGAAGAGAATCACGGACAGGGGGGGCCGGGGAAGCGGCTGGAGATGACCACCGGCCAGTCCCTGAGCCCCCAGGAGGCCAGGAAGCAGAAAGAGCGGCTGATTATGATCGCCATGCTGGTGCTGGCGGCGGTGATGTCGGTGGCTGCGGCGGTGGTGGTGCTGTACAGCCGCTGGGTGAAAAAGCCGGTGCTGCCTCCCGGGCCGGTCCAGTCCGGGGCGCCGGTGGAGTCCGGCCAGCCGGCGGATCCCAGCGCGGAGCCTACATTGGGCTTTGACGCGGTGGAGCCCAAGGTGGGCGGGGAGCGCAAGAGCGAGGATATCTTCACCATCCTCATCTTCGGCTCGGACGTGGCCTCCGGGCTCACCGACACCATGATGGTGGCCACCTACGACGTGACCAACCAGAAGGCCACCGTCATGTCCCTGCCCCGGGATACCCTTATCAACTCCAGCGCCCGGCCCGGCATCGACGCCAAAAAGCTCAACGCCGTGTACAATGTCTACGGCCAGGGGGAGCGGGGCGTGGAGGCGCTGAAAGCCGAGGTGTCCGAGCTGGTGGGCTTCACCCCCGACTTCTACGTGCGCATCGACTGGGAGCTGGTGGGCGAGATGGTGGACGCCATCGGCGGGGTGTGGTTCGACAACCCATACCACATGGAGTACTATGATCCCGCCCAGGACCTGAACATCTACCAGCCCCAGGGCTACCGCAAGCTGAGCGGGGCAGACGCCATGCAGGTGGTGCGCTGGCGGAAGAACAACCCCGGCGTACCCACCGGCGGAAACAGCAGCGGAAGCGACATCGACCGGCTGCGGGTGCAGCACCAGTTCCTGAAGGCGGTGCTGGAGCAGACCCTTCAGATCCAGAACCTGTTCCGCGTCGGCCAGCTCATCGACCTGTTTAACAGCCGGGTGGAGAGCGATTTGGACGTGGAGGGGATGCTGTGGTTTGCCCAGTCGGCGGTGTTCGGCGGGCTGAAGGTGGACGACGTGGAGTTCTGCACCATGCCCAACGCCATAGGCAGCTACGGCATAGGCAAACACAGCCGCAGCTTCGTCTACCCCATCCAGAGCGAGCTGCTCACCCTCATCAACGAGAAGCTCAACCCCTTTGTGGAGCAGGTGACCATCCGCCAGCTGGACCTGATGAGCCCCGTGGGCGACGGCTCCCTGCGCTCGTCCACCGGGCGGCTGGCCGAGCCCTCCCTGGGTTTCCCGCCGGTGGAGGAGACCGAGGAGCCGGAGGAGAGCGACCCCCTGGAGAGCGATGCGTTGGAGAGCGGCCAGCCCGTTGAAAGCGACGCGCTGGAGAGCGGCCGGCCGGAGGGGGGCGAGCCGCTGGAGAGCGATCCCCTGGAGAGCGGCCAGCCCGCGGGGAGTGAGCCTGTGGAGAGCGGCGCTGTGCCGGCGCAGCCGGACCAGACTGACCCCGAGCCCAGCGGACAGCCCGCCCAGGACAGCCTGCCCCCGGAGGGCGGCGGATCTGGGGCGGACGGCGCTGTGGACGGGACCTGAACGATAAAAGGAGAGAATGATATGCTGAGCGAAAAGGAAATGACCGCCATTGCCGTCAAGGCGCTGGACGCCAAGCAGGGCAGGGATATCAAGGTGCTGCACACCGCCGGCCAGACCACCTTGGCCGACTACTTTATCATCTGTAACGGTTCGTCAAACACCCAGGTGCGGGCGCTGGCCGACGCGGTGGAGGAGGCCATGTCCAAGGCCGGGGAGGAGCCCCACCACATCGAGGGCCACCGGGGCGGCCAGTGGACGCTGATGGACTACTCCAGCGTAGTGGTGCACATCTTCACCGAGGAGGGCCGGGAGTTCTACGGCCTGGAACGGCTGTGGTCGGATGCCCAGTTGGTGGATATGTCCGAATATCTGGCGGCGGACGCCGAGTAAGGTTGTGATTTAACATGGAAAACGGCAAAAAAGTGATGCTCTCCGGCATCCAGCCCAGCGGGGAGCTCCATTTGGGCAACTACCTGGGTCCCCTGCGCCACTGGCCGGAGATGATCGACGAGTTCGACTGCTATTTCTTCCTGGCGGATCTGCACACCATCACCGTCCGCCAGGACCCCGCCGAACTGAGAAAGCGCACCCTGACCCTCATCGCCCAGTACATCGCCTGCGGGCTGGACCCGGAAAAGTGCGTGCTGTTCATCCAGTCCCACGTCCCCGCCCACAGCCAGCTGGGCTGGGTGCTGGACTGCTACACCATGTTCGGCGAGCTGTCCCGGATGACCCAGTTCAAGGACAAGTCCGCCCGGAACGCCGACAACATCAACGCGGGGCTGTTCACCTACCCGGTGCTGATGGCGGCGGACATCCTGCTCTACCAGCCCGACTTCGTCCCCGTGGGGGAGGACCAGAAACAGCACGTGGAGATCTGCCGGGACATCGCGGGCCGCTTCAACGGCATATACGGCGACGTGCTCAAGGTGCCTGAGCCCTATATCGCCAAGGTGGGGGCCCGGATTATGAGCCTGTCCACCCCGGACAGCAAGATGAGCAAATCCCAGCCCGAGGGCTGCGTGTTCCTGATGGAGAAGCCGGAGGACATCGCCCGAAAGTTCAAGCGGGCGGTCACCGACAGCGACACCGAGCACTGCGTGCGCTATGACCCGGCGGCTAAGCCCGGCGTGTCCAACCTGATGCAGATCTACGCCTCCGCCACCGGCAGGAGCTACGAGGAGATTGAGCGGGAGTTCGACGGCAAGGGCTACGGCGCGTTCAAGCCCGCCGTGGGCGAGGCTGTGGTGGAGGTCCTGCGCCCCATCCGGGAGGAGACCGGGCGGCTGCTGGCCGACAAGGCGTATTTGGAGGGGGTTTACCGGGCCGGGGCGGAGAAGGCGGAGTATATCGCCGGCAAGACCCTGCGCAAGGTGTATAAGAAGGTGGGCTTTCTTTCACGGTGAGAGATTAAACGAATGTTTCACGTGAAACACTCCGGGCGCATCAGACAGAGAGAGGGGCGGCTGGCTGGGCCGGGCCGCCCCAAAAAGGAGCGAAATGCCGTTGAACAATCTGAGTAAAATCCTGACGGACCAGGATGTCTGGACCGTGCTGCTGGCGCTGGGGCTGGCGGCGGGGGTGTCCTTTGCCTCCACGCCGCTGGTGAAGGCGCTGTCGGTAAAGGTGGGAGCGGTGGACGTGCCCAAGGACGAGCGCCGGATGCACCACCACCCCATCCCCCGGATGGGGGGGCTGGCCATCTTCTTCGGCTTTGTGGCAGCCATGCTGCTGATGGTCCCGCTGGATACGGAGAGGAAGGGGATGCTGCTGGGCGCGGTGATCATCGTGGTGCTGGGCATCTTCGACGATATCTACGCCCTGCCCGCCAAGCCCAAGTTTTTGGTGCAGATTGCCGCCGCCCTCATCGCTGTGCTGGCGGGGAACCGCATCGAGGTGCTGTCCAATCCCAACATCTTCAGCCCCAACCCCTACTGGGAGCTGGGGGTGCTGTCCATCCCGGTCACGGTGATCTGGATTCTTGCCATCACCAACTCCGTCAATTTTATCGACGGGCTGGACGGGCTGGCCTGCGGCGTGTCCACCATCAGCGCGGCCACCATGCTGGTCATCGCCCTGCTGGTGAGCGAGCGGGACGTGGCGTTGATGATGGCGGCGCTGGTGGGGGCGTGCATGGGCTTTTTGCCCTATAACTTCAACCCGGCCAAAATCTTCATGGGGGACACGGGCTCCACCTTTTTGGGCTTTATCATGGCCACCATGTCGGTGGAGGGGATGTTCAAGCAGTACACCATCATCTCCTTTGTGGTGCCCTTCCTGATGCTGGGCCTGCCTATTTTCGACGTGTGCTTCGCCGTGGTGCGCCGGGTGTCCCACGGGCAGAGCCCCATGAAGCCCGACCGGGGGCATGTCCACCACCGGCTCATCGACATGGGCTTCTCCCAGAAGCAGGCGGTGGGGGTGCTGTACGTCATCTCCGCCATTCTGGGGCTGTCCGCGGTGGTGCTCACCGCCGGCGGCGCGGAGCGCGCCATGATCTTTTTACTGGCTATGGCCGCGGCGGCGCTGATCGCCTGGCGGGTATTCCTGCCGGGACCCGGCCACGACAAGCCGCCGGAGCCCCCCGCACAGGAGGAGAAGGGAGAGGATGGGCATGGATAAGCTGAAGGTGATGACCATATTCGGCACCCGGCCGGAGGCCATCAAAATGGCCCCCCTGGTGAAGGAGCTGGAGCGCCGGGAGGGGATTGAGAGCCTTTGCTGCGTCACCGCCCAGCACCGGCAGATGCTGGACTCGGTGCTGGACATATTCGGCATTGTCCCCCAGTTCGACCTGGATATCATGGAGACCAGCCAAACCCTGTCCACCATCACTTCCAAGTGCCTGCTGGGGCTGGAAAAGGTGTTTCAGGAGGTGCGGCCTGACCTGGTGCTGGTCCATGGGGACACCTCCACCACCTTTGCCGGGGCGCTGGCGGCGTTTTACCAGCAAATCGCCGTGGGCCACGTGGAGGCGGGGCTGCGCACCTGGGACCGCTACTCCCCCTTCCCGGAGGAGATGAACCGCTCCATGGTGGGGCGGCTGGCCCAGCTGCACTTCTGCCCCACCCAGGCCAACCGCCGCAATCTGGAGGCGGAGGGCGTCCGGGACGGGTTGTTTGTCACCGGCAACACGGTGATCGACGCCCTGAAGACCACGGTGACGGAGGGCTTTACCTTTGCTGAGGATGGGCTGAACACCCTGGATTACACCGGGAAAAAGGTGATTCTGGTCACCTGCCACCGCCGGGAGAACTATGGACAGCCCATGGAGGATATCATGTCCGCCCTGGCCCATATCGCCAAAACCCACCCTGAGACGGAGCTGGTCTACCCGGTGCATCTCAGCCCGGCGGTGCAGGAGTGTGCCCACCGGCGCCTGGACGGGATCGAAAACGTCCAGCTCATCGCGCCGCTGGACGTGGAGGAGATGCACAACCTGATGGCCCGCAGCTATCTGGTGATGACCGATTCCGGCGGGCTTCAGGAGGAGGCCCCCGCCCTGGGCAAGCCGGTGCTTGTCCTGCGCCGTGAGACCGAGCGGCCCGAGGCCGTCCAGGCCGGGACGGTGAAGCTGGCGGGGGTGGACTATGACGCCATCGTGTCCATGGCGGACAAGCTGCTGGACGACCCGGCCGCTTACGCCCAAATGGCCCATGCCGTCAACCCCTACGGGGACGGCAGGGCCTGCCGCCGCATCGCGGACGCTGTTTTGTATCATTTCGGCCGGTCGGACCGGCCGCCAGAGGCATTTCAGGGCTGAGGGCTTTGCCCGGAAGGGGGGATGAGCGGTGGGGGAAAAAAAGCGGATCGTGCTGGCGGCGGGGATTATCGCGGTGGTGCTGGCCGCCGTGCTGTACAGCTTTTTCCTCAACCTGTTTGCCCCCACGCCGGAGCTGGTGCTGGCCGACCCGGACGCCGCCCAGAGCGAGAGCCCCGGCGGCGAGCAGCCCGACCAGGCGGGAGGGGTGCCGGTGGAGGTCACGCCCCAGACGGTGCAGGCCCTGGTGGCCTACCTGAAGCGGTATGAGAGCTACCGCAGGACGGTGACGGCGGAGTATTTCTACCACGGCCAGCCGGCGGGGACGGTGACCGGCCAGGTGTGGGCGGACAGCGGCTGGCTGCGCACCTCCATCACCCTGAGCTCCGGGGGGGTGGAGCACGCCATCGTGGGGAACGGGACGCTCTGGCTGTGGCAGGAACAGGGGCAGGCGGTGTATTCCGGCCCGGCAGGGGAGCGCTCCGCCGACCTGAGCCAGCGCCTGCCCACCTATGAGGATGTGCTGCTGCTGAAGCCGGAGGACATCACCGCCGCCGGTTATGAGGAGCGGGAGGACCAGCCCTGCGTATACGTGGAGGCCGGGACGGAGCTGGGGTACACCGAGCGCTACTGGATCTCGGTGGACAGCGGTTTGCTGGTGGCGGCGGAGACGGAGAAGGACGGCGAGGTGGTGTACGCCGTGACCGCCCGGGATGTGGTGAGCCCGCTGGACGAGACACAGGGGATTTTTGTGCTGCCCGACGGTACGGTGCTGCACTGAAGGGGATGAAACAGCGGTCATGCTGGGGTTGGGCGCATGGCCGGCTTGCACTCCCCCCAGGTCGGGTAAAATCCGATCCGGCTGGTTCGGGTCCAAGCCCGCCTGTGCGCCTATTCTTGCGCTTTCTCGTCTTCCAGCCCTAAAAGCAGCAGCAGGCCCAGGGTGATGACCAGCTCCAGATTATCCCCGTCCTCCAGGTAGAGGAACAGGATAATGAGCACAAGCAGGATATCCCCGGTGTCGAAATGCTCCAGGGAGAAGTGCTTTTTCACCCCGTCCAGCAGCTGGCCCAGCCCGCCGGTCACCTCCTTCAGCAGGTCGTTCTTGGAGCGGAACGGTTCGGGAGGACGGCTCTGGCCGCCGGAAGCGGGATGGCCGGCGTGGGGTTGGGCCGGGCCGGGACGCTGGGGCGGGCGGGGCTGGCCGGACGCGCCCTGGCGGGGCTCCGGGTCCAGCTGGACAAAGCTGCTGCCGCCAAAATCGTCTAAGTAGCGGTTATACATGGCCGTCCTCCTTGCGGGCGCGGAACAGCTCCAGGCCCGAGCGGATCAGTCGGGACAGCTTGGCGATCTGGATTGCCTTGTCCAGCTTGGCGTACCGCTCCTCCCGCACATAGGGGCGCAGGGCGGCCAGCAGGGCGGTGCGCCTGTCGTCGCCGCTGTCGGTGAACTGCCCGATGAGGCCCGCAGCGGCGCTCAGCGTGCCGCTGTCCAGCCCCCCCAGCGCGCCCAGCAGACCCCCGAGTCCCGCGCCTCCCCCGCCGGGAGAGGCCGCCGGAGGAGCGGAGGACGGGGCGGGAGGCGCTTCGCCTTCCCCGTCCTGTGCGTCCTGGGGCTGGCCTGGGCCCTGCTCCTGGGGCGGCTGCCCCGATCCGCCCAGGTTCAGCGATTGGGCCAGGGACATGATCTGGGCCATGGCCTGGGGATTGCCCAGAATGTTTTCCAGCTTTTCCTCCAGCTCTCCCACGGCGTTTCCCTCCCCCCGGCGTCCTTGGCGCGGTTATTTCAGGTTTTCCTTCATTTTCTGGATGAGCTTTGCCCCCTCCGGGTCGCTCATCAGCTGGCGGATGGCCCCGGCCAGCTGGGCGGTGTCCCCCTTGGCGGCCCGCTGCGCGGCGTCCTCCAGGTCCCCGGTGCTCTGGCTGAGCAGGCTGAAAATCCGCTGGGTCTCCGGCGCGTCCCGGAGCTTTTCCAGTTTAGCCGGGTCCTTCATGAGGCCGGCGGCCTCCTTTCCTTTGAGAAGCTCGTCAAAATTCGGCATAGGTGATCCCTCCGTTCATGTTCAGTATATGTGAGTTGGGAGAAATGGTGACCAATATGAAGATTTTAGTGTTTTCAGATTCTCATGGCCAGTTGGGCCACATGATGGACGCCATGGAGCGGGAGCGGCCCAGGCGGGTATTTTTCCTGGGGGACTGCTACCGGGACGGGGAGGCGCTGCGTGACGCCTATCCCGACGTGCCCATGGAGCTGGTGCGGGGCAACTGCGACTGGGACAAGGCCCCGGACGAGCTGATGGTGGAGGCGGGTGGGGTGCGCTTTCTGCTCACCCACGGCCACCGCTATTATGTGAAGAGCGGGCCGGACCACTTGGCCCGGTCCGCCAGAGCAAGAGGGGTAGACGTGGTGTGCTTTGGACACACCCACGACGCGCTGAACATGCCGAACTGCGGGGTTTGGATGCTCAATCCGGGCACGGTGGGGGGAATCCACGCCCGGGTGGGCTATGGGGTCATCGAGGTGGAGAACGGAAAATTCCGCACTGAGCTGAGATAAAAAATTCCCGGCGCGTCAAGCGCCGGGAATTTTTCCCGTTATGCGTGGGAATGCCGGGCCCGGTTGTCCTCGGGCCGGAAGAGCAGGGTGAGGCACCACAGGGCCGCCAGCCCTACCACCGTGTAGATGATCCGGGCCAGCCAGGTGCCCGAGCCGCCGGAGATAAAGGCCACCAGGTCGAAATTAAACAGCCCGATGCAGCCCCAGTTCAGCCCGCCGACAATGGCCAGCGCCAGGGCGATCTTATCCAGGAACACGCTACAAACCTCCTTTTGCGGGAGACGGGCCGCGCGGCCCGCCCGCTGAAATGGTCACGCAGGTAGTTTGCACCGCGCTGGCAGCGCTATGCTGGAAATTTTTTTGTCAAGAAAGCTCTAAATCGCTGCGTCCCAGGGAATCCCCGAAATTCGCGGGGGCTATTCCGCCGTGACGGTTTTGCTGGTGGGGATGACGCACACGTAGCTTCTGCCCCGGCCCAGGGTCAGGGGGGAGCCGGTTTCGGTGGTGTAGCGGAACTGGTTTTCCGGGCCGCCCTTCTCCCAGTTGATGGGGATAATCCGCCCGCCGCAGGCAAACCAGCCCTTGCCGGAGGACAGATCCACGTCAACCCGCCCGGCGTCGTCCACCACGGTGCACGTGGCCTGGAGCACAAGCAGATTGGTCACGGACACCTGGCTGCCGTCGTTGCCGTCCACATAGGGCTGGCCGTATTCCTCCACCAGGTAGGCGCCGGCAGCCTCATCGTAGCGGAACACGCCGGTCTTGTAGGTGGAGAAGGGGACGGTGACGGTGACGGCGCTCCGGCCGCCGGGAGGGGTGGCGTCGTCGGCGAAAGCGGCCTGATAGGCGTAGCCTTGGCTGTGCTCCTCCAGCCCCTGCTGGGCCAGCATCGCCGCGATGGCCTCCCCCGAGGTGACCAGGGAGTGCTCATAGTCGTAATGGTAGCCGGGCACCCGGTCCCGATCCCGCCAGAACATCCCTGCGTCCGCGCCGGAGTAGTACCCCCGCACGCCGTCCACGGTGAACAGGCCCAAGCGGTCCCTGGTGTCGTAAAACTCCGGGCTGCCCCCGGCATGGATGTACACCGCGTCGTGCCCTTTGGAGATCTCCCAGTAATACTGCCGGGCGGAGCGCACCGAGCCGATGAGATCCAGCTGGGACGGGTCCTGGTATATGGCCAGCATCCGGGTGATGCCGCCCTCGGCCAGCACCTCATAAATGATGTCCGCCTGGCCGTTCCCCTGCTGGGGCAGGGCGGTTTTCAGGTTGTTGAGCATCACCGCCACCGGCCGTTTGCCCGACAGGTCTTCCTCACAGGGCAGGCCGGTGAGGGGATGGTAGAAGGCGGGCGCGGGGGTGGGAGTGGGGGTGGGCTCCGGGGTGTCGGTGGCGGGGGGCGGCTGAGAGGGGGAAGGGGATGGGGCGGGCTTATCCCTGCCGCACCCGGCGGACAGCATAAACAGCAGGGCGAAAAACAGACAGATGACACGCTTCATGGCAGGTCCCTCCTATGGACGTGGGATGGAAATCCCCTTCATTATAACAATTGCGTCGAAGTTTGTAAATGGATAATTGGCGGGACAAGGCTCTTGCCATTCCGGCGGAGGTTTGCTATAATACCGGCATGGCCCCGCCGGAGGGGGCGCATCGGGCCGGTTTGAGCCCATAAGATGTGGAAATACTGCCATACAAGTGAGAGCTTGTGAGACAAAGGAGCTGTGAGGCCGGATCATGGACGCTTCTGTGCCCATATTTCAGCAGACGCTGAACCCCTTGGGGTTGGACGTGCCCCCGGCGGGGGAGATGGATTTTGAGGAACTTGCCGCCGCCTGGCGCCGCAGGCTGGGGCCGGGGACAGGGCCTGTCCACCTGGCGGGGATGACGGCCATGGCCGAGTGCCGCGCCGCCCTGCTGGCGGCGAAGGCGCTGGGACAGGACGCGCCCTGGGTGAGCTGGATCTGCGACGGGGAGGGGATGTCCCCCGCCCGGGTGCATATGCTGGCCGCCCTGTTTGTGTGCGAGGGGATGGGGGCGGCGGCCTTTGGCATCCACTGCCCCGAGGGGGAGGCGGAGAGGCTGCTGGACGAGCTGGCCGCCTATGCCCGTATTCCCCTGTTCCTGGTCAGAGGGGGGGAGGCGGCGCCCTGGCACTACGAGCCCGCGCCCAGGGACCCGGACGCCATCCCCTGCGCCACCGGGACGGATCCCTGCTTCATCACCCGCACCATCGACGTGGGGGAGGAGCTGGCGTGCGGCCCCGACCTGCTGGAGGACATCATCGCCGCCGAGGACGACCCGGTGGGGGCGGTGAAAATCGCCATACAGAGCCAGGACGACGTGGATATATTTGCCCTCCACCAATACGCGGTGCGCAAGGCGCTGTGCCTGTGCTCCGATGTGCCGGAGCTGCTGGAGGGGGCGCTGAGGGCCTACCAGGGCAGGGCGTTTTACGACGGAACCGGCGAGCTGAGCCGGGAGGAGCTGGATCGGCTCACCGGGCTGTACGGCCTGATTGTGCTATAGGAGGGCGGCGGAGATGACCTTATCCATTGACGAGGTGGGCGATATCCTGGACAGGGTGTGCGAGGAGTTCCCCGAGGCGCTGTTCCAGGAGCTCAACGGCGGCGTTTTGCTGCTGGAGGAGGCCCTTCCCGACCCGGAGGCCGGGGAGGACGTGTACATCATGGGGGAGTACTGCTGGGACGAGATGGGGCGGTATATCAACATCTACTACGGTTCCTTCGCCGCACTGCTCTTTGACGAGCCCCGGCGGGTGTGGGAGGACGAGCTGCGCACCACCCTGCGCCATGAGCTGACCCATCACGTGGAGGGGCTGGCGGGGGAGCGGAGCCTGGAATACAAGGATTCCGCCCAGCTGGACGCCCTGCGCCGGGGGGAGGACTGGCCGGGAGACCAGGAATAGACAGATTATAACGAAAGGAAGAGGAATATGGAAACCATTCGGTACACCCCCAAGGGAGTCTGCTCCCGGAGTATGGAGATTGATGTGGAGGGCGGCGTGATTCAGGCCGTCCGCGTGGAGGGCGGCTGCCACGGCAACCTCCAGGGCGTCAGCGCGCTGCTGAAGGGGATGACGGTGGAGGACGCCATAGCCCGGATGGAGGGCATCCGCTGCGGCATGAAGCCCACCTCCTGCCCGGACCAGCTGGCCAAGGCGCTGAAGTCCGCGGTGTAATCGAAATATGGAAGCGCTCCCCGCCGCGGCGGGGAGCGCTTTTTTCGCGCAGGAAGAGTTCCCCTGGGCTTCCAGCTATTTTGCCTTGCCGGGTGGTTACAAATTGGTTACAATATGCTTACAACCAACCCCAAGGAGTGACAAGAGATGAAAATGAAGCAAGCAGTTGCGGGGCTGGCGCTGGCGGCGGCGCTGGTTGTCCCCGCGTCAGCAGCGGATGTGCTGTCCGTCAATGGGCAAAACCTGTGGTCCCAGGCCCAGGCCCGGCTGGTGGAGGAGGGCACCACCTATGTGTCCCTGCGGGCGGTGGCCAATGTGCTCTCGCCGGACGCCGCCGTGACCTGGGAGGACGGGACCGCCTGGGTGCGGGGGGCAGGGCTTACCCTGTCCGCCAAGCCGGGGGAACAGTGGCTGACGGTAAACGGACGGGCGCTGTACATACCCCACGGGGTCCGGCTGGAGAAGGGCAGTACCCTGGTGCCCATCCGGGCGCTGGCCCGGGCCCTGGGCGGCGAGGTGGAGTGGAGCGCCGGCAAGGGCGTAACGCTCACCCCGGGGAGCGGAAGGCCGGAAAAGCAGCCCTATACGCAGGAGGACCTGTACTGGATGGCCCGCATCATCTCCGCCGAGAGCAGGGGGGAGCCCCTGCTGGGCAAGCTGGCGGTGGGCACGGTGGTGCTCAACCGGGTGCGCAGCGACGAGTTCCCCAATACCGTGCGGGAGGTGATCTTTGACCGAAAGTGGGGGGTGCAGTTTACCCCGGTGGCCAACGGCACCGTCTACGACGAGCCCACCCAGGAGAGCCTGCTGGCGGCAAAGCTGGTGCTGGACGGCGCCCGGGCGGCGGGGAACAGCCTGTATTTTATTGCCCCGGAGCTCACCGACAACCACTGGACTATGGAGAAC
>Ga0137309_100047_pt1 | contig 72184 bp, 59 predicted proteins | sample NAcewiD2O_June_FD_97179 | JGI IMG/M metagenome (GOLD analysis project Ga0137309, IMG submission 97179) | Mouse cecal microbial communities from Vienna, Austria - N-Acetylneuraminic amended D2O_June | ecosystem: Host-associated > Mammals > Digestive system > Large intestine > Cecum | place... | reverse complement strand
TCCATTTTTATATCTTAGGAATTGATAGCGGTAACCACGCCAGAGCCAACGGTACGGCCGCCCTCGCGGATAGCGAAGCGCAGGCCTTCCTCAATGGCGATGGGGGTGATCAGCTCAACGTCCATCATGACGTTGTCGCCAGGCATGCACATCTCGGTGCCCTCGGGCAGAGAGATCACGCCGGTTACGTCAGTGGTACGGAAGTAGAACTGGGGACGGTAGTTGTTGAAGAAGGGAGTATGACGGCCGCCCTCGTCCTTGGTCAGCACGTAAACCTGGCCCTTGAACTTGGTGTGGGGATGAATGGAACCGGGCTTGGCCAGCACCTGACCGCGCTCGATGTCGGTACGCTGCACGCCGCGGAGCAGAACGCCGATGTTGTCACCAGCCTCAGCGTAATCCAGCAACTTGCGGAACATCTCGATGCCGGTAACGACCGTCTTGCGGGTCTCCTCGGCCAGACCAACGATCTCCACTTCCTCGCTCATCTTCAGCTGGCCACGCTCCACACGGCCAGTAGCCACGGTGCCGCGGCCAGTGATGGTGAAGACGTCCTCAACAGGCATCAGGAAGGGCAGGTCAGCCTTGCGCTCGGGGGTGGGGATATAGCTGTCAACCGCGTTCATCAGCTCCAGGATGGGTGCGTAGGTGGGGTCAGAGGGATCGTTGCTGGCGCACTCCAAAGCCTGCAGGGCGGAACCCTTGATAATGGGGGTGTCGTCGCCGGGGAACTCATACTCGCTGAGAAGCTCGCGGACCTCCATCTCCACCAGCTCCAGCAGCTCCTCGTCGTCCACCTGGTCGACCTTGTTCATGAACACCACGATGCTGGGCACACCCACCTGACGGGCCAGCAGGATGTGCTCGCGGGTCTGGGGCATGGGGCCGTCGGCGGCGGAAACCACCAGGATAGCGCCGTCCATCTGAGCAGCGCCGGTGATCATGTTCTTAACATAGTCGGCGTGGCCGGGGCAGTCCACATGGGCATAGTGACGCTCGTCCGTCTGATACTCTACGTGAGCGGTGTTGATGGTAATGCCGCGCTCGCGCTCCTCAGGAGCCTTGTCGATGTTGGCATAGTCCATGAAGTCCGCATCGCCCTTCATCGCCAGAACCTTGGTGATGGCGGCGGTCAAAGTGGTCTTGCCGTGGTCAACGTGGCCGATGGTGCCAATGTTGACATGGGGTTTGGTGCGTTCAAATTTTGCCTTTGCCATTGGGAAATTGCCTCCTCGCAATTGTTATTTTCGAACCTTTCGCCTTGCTCTCATTGTACCAGCAAAGCCGTGAAAAATCAAGAGATATTTACCAATTACTCGGACTTTTTGCCCCGGTCGCTGATAATTTTCTCAGAAATGTTCTTGGGAACCTCCGCGTAGTGGGCGGGTTCCATGGTATACTGGCCGCGGCCCTGGGTCTTGGAGCGCATGTCCGTGGCGTAGCCAAACATCTCGGACAGCGGCACTTCGGAATTGACCTGCTGGGCGCCGGGCAGGGCGTCCATGCCCAAAATCATGCCGCGCCGGGAGTTCAGATCACCGATGACGTCGCCCATGTACTCCTCGGGGGTGATGACGGTAACCTTCATAATGGGCTCCATCAGCACCGGATCCGCCTTGCGCATGGCCTCCTTAAAGGCCATGGAGCCAGCGATCTTAAAGGCCATTTCAGAGGAGTCCACCTCATGGTAAGAACCGTCGTACAGGGTGACCTTCACGTCCACCACATTGTACCCAGCCAGCACGCCGGTGAGCATAGCGCCCTGAATGCCCTGGTCCACCGCGGGAATATACTCCTTGGGAATGGCGCCGCCGACCACCGCGTTGACAAACTCGTACCCTTGGCCGGGGTTGGGCTCGATGCGAATTTTGACGTGGCCGTACTGGCCCTTACCGCCGGACTGACGGGCATATTTGGTATCGCTCTGGCTCTCCTTGCGGATGGTCTCCTTGTAGGCCACCTGGGGTTTGCCCACATTGGCCTCCACCTTGAATTCCCGCAGCAGGCGGTCCACAATGATCTCCAAATGCAGCTCGCCCATGCCCGCGATAATGGTCTGGCCGGTCTCCTCATCGGTATAGGCCTTAAAGGTGGGGTCCTCCTCAGCCAGCTTCGCCAGGGCAATGCCCATCTTCTCCTGGCCGGCCTTGGTCTTGGGCTCAATGGCAACCCGGATAACCGGATCCGGGAACTCCATGGACTCCAGAATGACGGGATGCTTTTCATCGCACAGGGTGTCGCCGGTGGTGGTGTTCTTCAAGCCCACAGCGGCGGCGATGTCGCCCGCGTATACCCGGTCAATGTCCTTGCGGTCATTGGCGTGCATCTGCACAATGCGGCCCATGCGCTCGTTGTTGTCCTTTACGGAGTTATAAACCGTAGCGCCAGCCTCTACCGAACCGGAATAGACCCGGAAGAAGCACAGCTTGCCCACATAGGGGTCTGTGGCAATCTTGAAGGCCAAGGCCGCGAAGGGCTCTTCGTCAGAAGAATTGCGCACAGTCTCTTCCTCGGTGTCCGGGTTGGTGCCCTTGATAGCGGGCACGTCCGTGGGGGCGGGCATATAGTCCACGATGGCGTCCAACAGCTTCTGCACGCCCTTGTTGCGGTAGGATGTGCCGCAGACCACCGGCACCATGTGGTTGGCGATGGTGGACTTGCGGATGCAGTCCTTGATCTCCGGAATGGTGATCTCCTCTTCCGCCAGATACTTCTCCATCAGGGCATCGTCCAGCTCGGCCACATGCTCCACCAGCTCGGCCCGGTACTGCTGCGCCTGCTCCAGCATGTCCTCGGGAATCTCCTCGCAGCGGATGTCCTTGCCCAGGTCGTCGTAATAGACGTAGGCCTTCATCTCCACCAGGTCGATGATGCCCTTAAAGGTCTCTTCGGCCCCAATGGGCAGCTGGATGGGCACAGCGTTGCACTTCAAGCGGTCCTTCATCATCTGAACGACCCGGTAGAAATCCGCGCCCATAATGTCCATTTTGTTTACATAGGCCATGCGGGGGACCTTGTACTCGTCCGCCTGCCGCCATACGGTCTCAGACTGGGGCTCTACGCCGCCCTTGGCGCAGAACACGGTGACAGAACCATCCAGCACGCGCAGGGAGCGCTGCACCTCAACGGTGAAGTCCACGTGGCCGGGGGTGTCGATGATGTTAATGCGGTTCTGGTTCCCGTTGCGGTCCGGCCAGAAACAGGTTGTGGCCGCCGAAGTAATGGTGATGCCGCGCTCCTGTTCCTGGGCCATCCAGTCCATGGTGGCGGCACCCTCGTGGGTTTCGCCAATCTTGTAGTTCACGCCTGTGTAAAACAGGATGCGCTCCGTGGTGGTGGTCTTACCGGCGTCGATGTGGGCCATGATGCCGATGTTTCTCGTTAATTCAAGTGGTACCTGTCTGGCCATAGATACGTTGTTTCCTCCTTAAAAGATGTGCCGGGTGACGGCGGGTTCCTGCGGCGCGGGGTTGTTTTGCGGCCCCGCTTTCAAAGCCTTACCCCAATCACCATCTGTAGTGGGCGAACGCGCGGTTCGCTTCGGCCATCCTGTGGGTATCGTCGCGCTTCTTGGCAGCGCCGCCCGCGCCGTTTACGGCGTCCAGAATCTCTCCGGCCAGCCGCTCGCGCATAGTGCGCTCGTTGCGGGACCGGGCGAAGCTGGTCATCCAGCGCAGACCCAAAGTCTGCCGCCGCTCGGGCCGCACCTCCATGGGCACCTGATAGGTAGAGCCGCCTACACGGCGGGCCTTAACCTCCAGGCTGGGCATTACGTTCTCCATGGCCTGCTCGAAAACTTCCAGGGGCTCCTTGCCGGTCTTCTCCTGCACAATTTCGAACGCGCCGTAGACAATCTTCTGGGCCACGCCCTTCTTGCCGTCCAGCATAATGCTGTTAATGAGCCGGGTGACCAGCTTGGAATTATACAAAGGATCGGGCAAAACGTCGCGCTTCGCCACATTGCCTCTTCTTGGCATAATCTTCCCTCCTTCATAAAATGAATTCATCGGTACTCGAAAAACCTTGCGCCGGGCTTTTTTGCAAGCTGCCGCAAAGCCCTCCGGTCAGCTAAAAGGCAATTTACTCGATCCAAGGAACGTCTGGGCGGAATGCCCGCCCGGCGTCCGGCATCTATATAAATTAAGCCAATAGCTTAGAGAAATGGTTTGGTTTTACTTCTTGCCGGCCTTGGGACGCTTGGCGCCGTACTTGCTACGGGCCTGCATCCGCTTGGCAACGCCCTGGGTATCCAGAACGCCACGAATGATGTGGTAGCGCACGCCGGGCAGGTCGCGCACACGGCCGCCGCGGATCATTACCACGCTGTGCTCCTGCAGGTTGTGGCCAACGCCCGGGATATAGCACAACACCTCGATGCCGTTGGACAGACGCACCCGCGCGATCTTCCGCAGAGCGGAGTTCGGCTTCTTAGGCGTACGGGTGGTCACCGTGGTGCACACACCCCGCTTCTGGGGGCTGTCCTGGTCGATGGCCGCGCGCTTTTTGGAGTTCCAACCCTTCAAAAGAGCCGGGGCCTTGGACTTTTTAATCGCGTCAGACCTGCCGCTTTTCACCAGCTGGTTAAAAGTAGGCATAGCTGCACCTCCTTCTTCCAAAATTATTATCTATGCGATGGCCTTTTTGGCCGTTTCGCCCATAATTCTCCCGCTTTCGCCGGATTCTGCCCATATCTGGGCCCATTTACGCATTATACCACCAAACTCTGCGGTCTGTCAAGCTTTTTCTCGCGGACGGGTGTGCCCCAGCCACAGAGATAATCATTCGTGTTCCCTCGCGGTCCGCCGCCCATGGAAGCCGGGGTCAGCCCGCCTCCTCCGTCAAGGGGGGCTGCTCCTCCGCCGGGGCCTCCAGCGGGAGATCCTCCCCATCAAAAGCCTCTGGCTGGGCCTCTTCCTCCAAGGGCTCTTCCTCCGGGGGCTCCTTGCACTGAATGTCCACCTCGTTGTAGATCTTCAGGCCCGTGCCAGCGGGCACCAGCTTGCCGATGATCACGTTCTCCTTCAGGCCCACCAGGGAATCCACCTTGCCCTTGATGGCCGCGTCGGTGAGGACGCGGGTGGTCTCCTGGAAGGAGGCGGCGGACATAAAGCTGTCCGTGGCCAGAGAGGCCTTGGTGATGCCCAGCAGCAGCGGCGTATAGGTTGCCTCCCGCAGTTCGGTCTCGCCCAGGGCGATGCGGCGGCGGATGTCCTCGTTGGCGAAGAGCACTTCGTTCTTGTCCGCCATGGAGCCCACCATCAGGCCGGTGTCACCCGCGTCGTCCACCCGGACCTTGCGCAGCATCTGCCGGACGATGATCTCGATGTGCTTGTCGTTGATGTCCACGCCCTGCATCCGGTAGGTGCGCTGCACCTCTTGGATCAGGTAGTTCTGCACCTCCTGGGTGCCGCTGATGGCCAGCACGTCGTGGGGGCTGACAGAGCCTTCCGTGATCCGCCTGCCCCGCTTGATGTACTCGCCCTCCTGCACGGTGACCCGGGACCCGAAGGGGATCAGGTAGGACTTGCTCTCGCCGGTCTCCTCGTTGGTGACCACCACATGACGGTTGCGCTTGATCTCCTCAAAGGCCACCTTGCCGTCCAGCTCGTTGATGATGGCCACATGCTTGGGCTTGCGGCCCTCAAAGAGCTCGTCAATGCGGGGAAGACCCTGGGTGATGTCCTCGGCGCTGGCCACGCCGCCGGTATGGAAGGTGCGCATGGTCAGCTGGGTGCCCGGCTCGCCAATGGACTGGGCCGCGATAATGCCCACAGCCTCGCCCACCTGCACGGTTTTGCCCGTGGCCAGGGACGCGCCGTAGCAGCGCTTGCACACGCCGCTGCGGGCCCGGCAGGTAAGCACAGAGCGAATGGCAATGCGCTCCACCCCCCGGCGGATCAGCAGATCCGCGTCCTCGTCCGTAAGCAGCTGGTTGCGGGAAATGAGGATTTTGCCGTTTTCATCCCGGTAGTCCTCGGTCAGGTACCGGCCCACCAGGCGCTCCTTCAAAGGCTCAATGGACTCGGGGCCGGACTTGATCTCAAAGACCTCGATGCCCTCGTGGGTGCCGCAGTCCTCCTCCCGGATGACCACCTCCTGGGAGACGTCCACCAGGCGGCGGGTCAGGTAGCCCGAGTCCGCGGTACGCAGGGCGGTGTCCGTGGTGCCCTTGCGGGCGCCCCGGGAGGAAATGAAGTATTCCAGAACGTTGAGGCCCTCGCGGTAATTGGACTTGATGGGGATCTCAATGGTTTTGCCGGAGGTGTTGGAGATGTTGCCCCGCATGCCCGCCAGCTGGTTCAGGTTGGAGATGGTGCCTCGGGCGCCGGAGTCCGCCATCATAAAGATGGGGTTGTACCGGTCCAAGCCCTTTTGCAGGGCGTTGGCCACGTCCCGGGTGCATTTGTCCCACACCTTGATAACCGCCTCATAGCGCTCCCGCTCGGAGAGGTAGCCCTCGCTGTACTCCCCGGCGATCTCGTTGATCTCCTTTTCCGCGGCGCTGACCAGGGCCCGCTTGTCGGCGGGAATGGTGGCGTCGCACACGGCCACGGTAATGCCGCTGATGGTGGAGTATTTGTAGCCCTGGGCCTTAATCTCGTCCAGCACCTCCGCCGAGCGGGCGGTGCCGTGGACCTTGATGCAGCGCTCGATGATCTGCCCCAGCTGCTTTTTGCCCACCAAAAAGTCGATTTCAAACCGCAGGGCGTCCTCGGGGGTGCTGCGCTTCACATAGCCCAGGTCCTGGGGGATGGGCCGGTTGAAGATCATCCGCCCCATGGTGGTCTCCACCAGACCGGAGACGGTCTTGCCCCGCCAGCGCGCCTGGCGGCGCACCTTGATCTTGGCGTGCAGGCTGATGGCCTTGGCGTCGTAGGCCATCATGGCCTCGTCCATGTCCCGGAAGACCTTCCCCTCCCCCGGCTCGCCGTCCTTGTCCAGGGTCAGGTAATAGGACCCCAGCACCATGTCCTGGGTGGGCACGGTGACGGGCCGCCCGTCGGAGGGCTTCAACAGGTTGTTGGCCGCCAGCATCAAAAAGCGGGCCTCGGCCTGGGCCTCGGCGGAAAGGGGCACGTGCACGGCCATCTGGTCGCCGTCGAAGTCCGCGTTGTAGGCGGTGCACACCAGGGGATGCAGCTTCAGGGCCTTGCCCTCCACCAGCACGGGCTCAAAGGCCTGGATGCCCAGCCGGTGCAGGGTGGGGGCCCGGTTGAGCAGCACCGGGTGGTTCTTGATGACCACCTCCAAAGCGTCCCAAACCTCGGACTTGGCCCGCTCCACCGCCTTGCGGGCGGCCTTGATGTTGCCCACGGCGCTGGTCTCCACCAAGCGCTTCATGACAAAGGGCTTAAAGAGCTCCAGGGCCATTTCCTTGGGCAGGCCGCACTGGTACATTTTCAGCTCCGGGCCCACCACAATAACGGAACGGCCGGAGTAGTCCACGCGCTTGCCCAAAAGGTTCTGGCGGAAGCGTCCCTGCTTGCCCTTGAGCATGTCGGACAGGGACTTGAGGGGGCGGTTGTTGGGTCCGGTGACGGGCCTGCCCCGCCGGCCGTTGTCAATGAGAGCGTCCACCGCCTCTTGGAGCATCCGCTTCTCGTTGCGCACAATAATGTCCGGCGCGCCCAGCTCCAAAAGGCGCTTGAGCCGGTTGTTGCGGTTGATCACCCGGCGGTACAGGTCGTTTAGGTCGCTGGTGGCAAAGCGTCCGCCGTCCAGCTGGACCATGGGCCGGATATCCGGCGGAATAACCGGCACCACGTTGAGGATCATCCACTCGGGCCGGTTGCCGGAGACCCGGAAGGACTCCACCACTTCCAGCCGCTTTAGGATGCGCATGCGCTTTTGGCCGCTGGCGGCCTCCAGCTCCTCCCGCAGCTCCACGGCCAGCTTCTCCGGGTCAATGTCCGCCAGCAGCTCCTGAATAGCCTCCGCTCCCATGTCCGCTTTAAAGCCATCCTCGTACTTTTCCCGCAGGTCCCGGTACTCTTTTTCCGTGAGAGTCTGCATCTTGGAGAGCTCCCGCACCTCACCCGGGTCGGTTACAATATAGAGGGCAAAATACAGCACCTTTTCCAGCACCCGGGGAGAAATGTCCAAAATCAGGCCCATGCGGCTGGGGATGCCCTTGAAGTACCAGATATGGGACACCGGGGCGGCCAGCTCAATGTGGCCCATGCGCTCCCGGCGGACCTTGGCCCGGGTGACCTCCACGCCGCAGCGGTCGCAGATTTTTCCCTTGTAGCGGATGCGCCGGTATTTGCCGCAGTGGCATTCCCAGTCCTTGGTAGGCCCAAAAATGCGTTCGCAGAAGAGTCCGTCCCGCTCGGGCTTTAAGGTGCGGTAGTTGATGGTTTCGGGCTTCTTTACCTCGCCATGGGACCATTCCCGGATCTGCTCCGGCGAAGCCAGGCCGATTTTGATCGACTCAAATGTGTTGAATTCCATTCGTTTGACCACTTACCTTTCTCGCAAATTCAAACTGAAGATGTGTCAAGGCCTAAAAGTCCTCGTCGTCCAGCCCAAAATCTTCGTCTTCCATCTCGTCGCCGAAACCATCGTCCTCCTCTTCTTCCTCGTCCAAAATGGCCTCTCCGTCCTCGTCCTCCAGAGAGTAGCCCTCCAGGTCGTCGGCCACATTCCGCTCGTCCAGGGCGCCGCCATCCTCTTCCAGGCCCATATCGTCGTCAAAGGTCTGCTTCAGGTCGATCTCCTCATCGTTCTCGTCCAGCACCTTTACGTCCAGGCCCAGAGCCTGCAGCTCCTTAATAAGCACCTTGAAGCTCTCCGGAATGCCCGGGGTGGGAATGTTCTGGCCCTTGACGATGGCCTCGTAGGTTTTTACGCGGCCCACCGTGTCGTCGGACTTCACCGTCAGAATCTCTTGCAGCGTATAAGCCGCGCCGTAAGCCTCCAGGGCCCACACCTCCATTTCGCCAAAGCGCTGGCCGCCAAACTGGGCCTTGCCGCCCAAGGGCTGCTGGGTCACCAGGGAGTAGGGGCCGGTGGAGCGGGCGTGAATCTTGTCGTCCACCAGATGGTGCAGCTTCAAATAGTACATATAGCCCACGGTAACCGGGTTGTCAAAATATTCGCCGGTGCGGCCGTCCCGCAGGTAGAACTTACCGTCCTCATGCAGGCCCTTCATCCGGAAGCACTCCCGGATATCCGCCTCATGGGCGCCATCGAACACCGGGGTCATAATCTTCCAGCCCAAAGCCCGGGCCGCCATGCCCAGGTGCACTTCCAGCACCTGGCCGATGTTCATGCGGCTGGGCACGCCCAAGGGGTTGAGCACAATATCCAGCGGCGTACCGTCAGGCAGGAAGGGCATCTCCTCCTCGGGCAGAATGCGGGACACCACGCCCTTGTTGCCGTGGCGGCCCGCCATCTTGTCGCCCACGCTGATCTTCCGCTTTTGGGCGATGTAGCACCGCACCACCTTGTTAACGCCCGGGGAGAGCTCGTCGTGGCTGTTCTCCCGGGTGAACACCTTTACATCCACCACCACGCCGTATTCGCCGTGGGGCACCCGCAAAGAGGTGTCCCGCACCTCCCGTGCCTTTTCGCCAAAAATGGCCCGCAGCAGCCGCTCCTCGGCGGTGAGCTCGGTTTCGCCCTTGGGGGTCACCTTGCCCACCAGCAGGTCTCCGGCCCGTACATCCGCGCCCGGGCGGATGATGCCCCGGTCGTCCAGGTCCCGCAGCAGCTCCTCGTTTACGTTGGGAATATCCCGGGTAATCTCCTCGGGCCCCAACTTGGTGTCCCGGGCCTCCAGCTCATATTCCTCAATGTGGATGGAGGTGTACACATCGTTACGCACAATCTTCTCGTTGAGAAGCACCGCGTCCTCATAGTTGTAGCCCTCCCAGGTCATAAAGCCAATGAGGGCGTTTTTGCCCAGGGCCACCTCGCCGTTCTTAATGCCCGGGCCATCGGCGATGACGCCGCCCTCTTCCACCCGTTCGCCTACGTCCACCACAGGCACCTGGTTGATGCAGGTGCTCTGGTTGGAGCGCATGAACTTGATGATCTCATAGCGGTCCACATCCCCGTTGTCCGCGGTGACCAGCACCTGCCGGGCGCTGACGGACTTGACCACGCCGGCCCGCTTGGCCAGCACGCACACGCCGGAGTCCACCCCGGCCTTATACTCCATGCCCGTGCCCACAATGGGGCTCTCGGTTTTAATCAGGGGCACCGCCTGCCGCTGCATGTTGGAGCCCATCAGCGCCCGGTTGGCGTCGTCGTTTTCCAAAAAGGGAATGCAGGCCGTGGCCACAGAGACCATCATCCGGGGGGTGATGTCCATATAGTCCGCCCGGGAGGCCTCCACCTCCACAAACTCGTCCCGGTAGCGGCCCACCACACGCTCGTGGACAAAGCGGCCCTCCTCGTCCAGGGGCTCGTTGGCTTGGGCCACAATGTAGGCGTCCTCCACATCGGCGGTCATATAGGTGACCTCGTCGGTCACCCGGCCCGTGGCCTTGTCCACCCGCCGGAAGGGAGCCTCCAAAAAGCCGTATTCGTTGATGCGGGCAAAGGTGGCCAGGTAGGAGATCAGGCCGATGTTGGGGCCTTCCGGGGTCTCAATAGGGCACATGCGGCCATAGTGGGTGTAGTGCACGTCCCGCACCTCAAAGCTGGCCCGGTCCCGGGACAGGCCGCCGGGGCCCAGGGCGGAAAGCCGGCGCTTATGGGTCAGCTCGGCCAGGGGGTTGGTCTGGTCCATGAACTGAGAGAGGGGCGAAGAGCCGAAGAACTCCCGAATAGCCGCCACCACGGGCCGGATGTTAATGAGGGAGTGGGGCGTCAGCTGCTCCAGGTCCGCCGCCTGCAGGGTCATGCGCTCCCGGATGACCCGCTCCAGGCGGGAGAAGCCGATGCGGAACTGGTTCTGCAAAAGCTCGCCCACGGAGCGGATGCGCCGGTTGCCCAGGTGGTCGATGTCATCGGTCAGGCCCAGGCCCACGGCCAGGCAGTTCATATAGTTGATGGAGGCGAAAATGTCCTCGATGGTAATGTGGTTGGGGATCAGGTCCGCCCGGCGGTTCCGAAGGGCGGCCTTCAGCTTGGCCTGATCCTCCCCGCACTGGTCCAGAATCTCCCGCAGCACCGGGAAGCTCACCCGCTCGTTGATGCCGCACTCCTCTTTGGCGTCAAAGTCCACATACTTGCCAATGTCCACCATGCCGTTGGACAGAATGCGGACCTCCTTTTCTTCCACCCAAACCGTGGCCCGGGTGACGCCCGCGTCGTCCAGGCGCTCCGCCAGCTCCACGCTGACGGTCTCCCCGGCCTCGGCCAGAATCTCCCCGGTGGAGGGGTCCGCCACCGGCTGGGAGAGGGTCTGGCCGGCAAGGCGGCCCGCAAGGTTCAGCTTTTTGTTGTATTTATAGCGCCCCACCCGGGAAAGGTCATACCGCCGGGGGTCGAAAAACAGGCCGTTGATGTGGGACTGGGCGCTCTCAATGGTAGGCGGCTCGCTGGGGCGCAGCTTCCGGTAAACCTCGAAGAGGCCGTCTTCCACAGATTTACAGGTATCTTTCTCAATGGTGGAGCGAATCCTGTCATCGTCCCCAAACAGCTCGAAGATCTCGGTATCCGTGCCCAGCCCCAGGCTGCGGACGAACACCGTGATGGGGATTTTACGGTTTTTGTCAATGCGCACGTAGAACACGTCGTTGATGTCGTTTTCATACTCCAGCCAGGCGCCCCGGTTGGGGATGATGGTGGAGCTGAACAGCTCCTTGCCGGAGCGGTCGTAGTCCATTTTATAATAGACGCCGGGCGAGCGCACCAGCTGAGAGACGATGACCCGCTCCGCGCCGTTGATCACAAAGGTGCCGCTGTCGGTCATTAAGGGGAAGTCCCCCATAAAGACCTCGCTCTCCTTAATCTCCCCGGTTTCCTTGTTGAGGAGCCTGGCCGTCACCCGCAGGGCGGCGGCGTAGGTGGCGTCCCGCTCTTTACACTCGGTGACGCTGTAATTCGGCTTGTCGTCCAGCTTGTAGTCCACGAAATCCAGGACCAGGTTGTTGTTGAAGTCGGTAATGCCGGACACGTCGTGGAAGACCTCCTTGAGGCCCTCTTTTAAGAACCACTCATACGAGTTTTTCTGAACCTCGATGAGGTTGGGCATTTTTAGGACTTCCTCGATTTTGGCAAAGCTCATCCTTGTGGTTTTTCCCAACTGGACCGGTTTCACATTCACCATGCAGCGCAGCCACTCCTATCCTTGAATTTCTTCCCGGGGCTCCCCCCTGGCTCTCATCCATAAATTTACACAAAAAAACAGTTTTTTTGCGCCAGCCTCTTGACTCCTTTTTTCTCCTGTGCTATACTGACTCTATAAAGTCAAGCAGCCGCTTTTATCGATGACGATACAGTATATTATTGTAAACCAATGAACCTGTAATGTCAAGGCTTTCCTGCAAAATTTTTTGTCCAAGAAATTTTATAGATAACAAAAGCGGGGGCCGGTCTGACCCCCGCTTTTGCAAATTCATCGCTAATTCCAGCTTAAGCTTTGCCTAAAACTTAACCCGACGCTTGATTTAGAGAAATCATGATCTTGGCCGTTGCATCGTTCGCATTGCAACTGCCGCGAAAACCCGCTCTAGTTGTCTTGGTTCTTGGGATAGTTCCCTCAATTCCTTGGCCAAGCTCCAGCCCCGCTATAGCATACAAGGATGTGTTGGGTACAACGCTCAAATTCGTCACTCCAAGATTGATTTTATTGGTATCTGTGAGCTCTTGAATTACCTCAAGATATGTTAAGCGGTCTTCCACAATTCGCTCTTCCCAATAGCTGTAGGCAAATTTTCCTGATACCGTTTTGGGAATGAAAGCGTTGTATAATGTATCACATTTCTAGCAATGTCGTTCACACTAGCCACCGAATCGCTCATATGCATTAACACTTTTTTCGCATTCTGCACACTTGCAGTTGCCGTAGTATTAAGCGACACTTCCAACGTACTCAGATCCATCGGCAGGTCCCAGCCCGGGAACAGCTCACTATACTTCGGCATTTCATGCCATGTCATCGTGTTTGTGTCAACCTTCACTGCATAAATGCCGCCTTGATCGTCATACCACCCAGATGAACTCTCCGCGACTATATTTCGAGCCCGAAGGATTTCTAATTTCTCTTTCGGGTCGCTTTCGTCTATTTCGGAATAGGCTAGTTTTAGCACTGAGGGTTCTACATCAATCTGTGCTCTTGCAGCGCTGGCGGTGATTGGTTCACCTTTGGTAAAACCCATTTCGATCAAATCTGCATGGACCTCTTCCACCGACTGCTGAAACAACTCCTCCTCCGTCAGCGCCTCGCTGGCATTGGCAGAAGCGGGCACAGTGGTGAAAACCACCAACGCAGCCAACACAAACACCAATGATAGAATCTTTTTCATACCGTAAGCACCTCCTAAAAATTTTTTCCACTAATCGTCGCGTACACCAGCATGTGGTTTCTATCTGCATTATATGCTTTTACGCGTCGTTTGTCAAGGCGTTTTGGGAATTGTTAATTATTTTTGTGAATATCACCTCGCGCTTTGGGAGGCCTCACATCATTCCAAACCAGTCCATCTGCTTGGCGCGCTCTTCCTTTGGGGCTGGGCGGGCCGTTTCCCGGCTGGCCAGGGCTGGGGGCAGCTCCTCCAAAAAGCCCGAGGGCTCCGGGGAGGTGGTAAGAATCAGCACGTCCTTGGCCCGGGTGAGGCCCACATAGAACAGGCGGCGCTCCTCTTCCCCCTCCTGGGGTGTTCCGCCTCCCGCAAAGGGCGTCAGCCCCTTTCGGACCCCGTAGAGCATCACCACTGGGAACTCCAGCCCCTTTGCCCCGTGCAGGGTGGTCAGGGTAACCGCGCCCGCTGTGTACCGCTTTCCCCCGCAGCGCTTTAGGTCGCTCTCCACACCGGTCTCCAAAGCCTCTAAAAATTCCGGCGTCTTTTGGTAAAACACCGCCATTTGGCAGAGCTTCTCCATTTCCTTGTTCCCCTCCCATTTCCGGTCCTTGCGCCACTCTTCCAGCAGCTTCTGGGGCTTTCGCCGGGGGAGCAGGGGCCGGTACTTCTCCGCCGCGGCCTCATAGGCGGCCAGGGCCCGCTCTTCCGGCTCCTCCGCCCACAGAAGCCCGCGGGCTGTCTGAGCGGCCAGCTTGTCCTCCGGCCTCAGCAGAGACTGGAAAAAGCAGACGCTCCCCCGCACCGCCTCTTCTTGCAGAAAGGCCTCCCGGCCCGCCACCACGTAAGGTATCCCCTCCCGCTGCAGGCATTCTTCCAAAACCGCCGTCTGCCGGTGGGTCCGGTACAGCACGGCCATGTCCTCAAAGCCCCAGGGGCTCCCCTCCCGGCCGGGAAACAGCTCCTGGGCTTCCAGCATTCCCAGGCCCCCAGCCAGCCGGCTGATCTCCTTTGCCACAAAAATGGCTTCGGCCCGTTCGCTGTCCGCCTCCACCACCCGCACTGGGACTCCCTGGGGCCGGTTGGGCTTTAACCGCCGGACGCCTCCCGGATTTTGGGAAACCACCTGGGAGGCCGCCGCCAAAATCTGCGGCGTGGAGCGGTAGTTCTCTTCCAGAACAATGTGGCATACCTGGGGGAAATCTTCCTCCAGCCTCTGGAAGCACCCGGCGTCCGCCCCCCGAAACCCGTAGATGGCCTGATCCTGGTCCCCAATGACGAACAGCTCCCTGCCTCCCTGGTTCCAGGCCCAGATCAGCTGGTACTGCAATGGATTGATGTCCTGAAATTCATCCACCAGAAGATAAGAGAAGGGCCCGCCATCCTGGGGGCTGTTGGCGTTTTCCTCCTGGGCGGTCCTTAGAGCTTCCAGCAGAATGTCGTCAAAGTCCATGGCCCCCCACTCCCGCAGGCTGCTTTGATAGGCTTCCAGCACCGCTGGGTCCAGTCCGGAAGCCGCCGGGTCCAGGCTGGTCTTGGCGTTGGAAATCTGGGTGAGCAGCTGGGCGGCGGTCTGCTTTAGGCCGTATTCCTTCCGCAGCCTGCCCGCCAGCTCCCGCACTTCCATCTCTCCGGCCAGGGAGGCCGAAAGCCCCCGGTCCTTCAAGAGCTTCCAGGCAATGGCGTGAAAGCTGCCGGTTTGCAGCTTTTGGGCAGGGCCCTTTCCCAGCTGCCGTTGAATGCGCGCCCGCAGCTCCCCCGCCGCCTGGTTGGTAAAGGTCACCGCCGTGATGCGGGAGGGCTTGACCCGCCGGGTCTCCAGCAGGTGGAGGATGTGGGCCGCCAGGGTCCCCGTTTTGCCCGTGCCGGGCCCGGCCTTTACCACTGTCACCCGCTGGATGGACTCAATGGCCTGCCGCTGGCTGGGGTTCCAGACAGGCTCCGCCTTGGTTTCCCCAGCCTTCTGGAGGGGCGGGGAAGACGCCGCCTTGCCTTGGGCCCCGCCCCTCCCCTTTGGAAGGGGCTTCCCCGCCGGTTCCAGGGGCTGGTCCGGCTTCTCCCCAAACAGGCTGGTCTGCCCCGCCAGCCGCTCCATCTCGCTGGGCGTAAACAACCGGAGCTTCCCGTATTCCCCGTCAAAGCCCGGCCTCCAAAGAGCCTCTCCTCTCCGCAGCTTGCTAATTCCCTCCGCGATCAGGCCTCCCGATACCCTGCCGATGGCCTCCAGGGGAATCTCCCGCAAAATGGAGAACTCCGGCCCCAGCTTTTGCAGCATGTCCCGGTACGCCCGGCCCGCCTTGGCGCTGGCGGAAGAACAGCCCAGCGCCGCGCCGATCACCTCCGGCAGCGGAACCAAGCTCTCAAAGCCCGCCGCGTTTGTCCGGCGGTATCCCTCCGGCCGGTCGGCCAGCTGCTCAACGCGGTGGGACACCCCCACGGTCAGCTTCCGCCCACAGACCGGGCAGATCCCCCCATATGCCTGGGTCTCGGCTGGGGCCAGGCAGAGGCCGCATTTCCGGTGGCCGTCGTAGTGGTATTTCCCCTCCTCCGGAAAAAACTCAATGGTTCCGGCCAAGCCTTTCCCGGTCTCAATGGCTTCCCGCAAAGCATCGTAAGACAGCTCCGTGTCAAAAAGATTGGCCTCCCGGCCCAGCTTGGCGGGGGAATGGGCGTCCGAGTTGGAGACCAGCTGGTAGCGGTCCAGGGCGGAGATCCGCCAGTTCATGGGCGGGTCGGAAGAGAGGCCGGTCTCCATGGCATGGATGTGAGGCGCTAAATGGCCGAAGCACTCTTCCACGGAATCGAAACCGGAGAAAGCCCCGAACAGGGAGAAATGGGGCGTCCAGATATGCGCCGGAATATAGACCGCCCGGGGGCACAGCTCCAGCAGGATTTCCAGCAGGTCCTGGCAGTCCAGCCCCAGAATGGGGCGGCCGTCCGAGTGGATATTCCCAATGGCCTCCAGCTTGCGGGAGACCAGCTCCGCCTCTTCCAGGCCGGGGAGCAGAATCAGGCTGTGCACCTTTCGGACCCGGCCATGCTTTTTATAAATGGAGCTGATCTCCCCTGTTACAACAAACTGGGGGCTTGCGCCCCCCGCTGCGCTGTCTGGAATCCGGAGCTCTTTTTTCAATGTGTAAAAGCCGCTGCCAGCCGGTTCCAGCTTTTCCCGCAGCTCTTCCCGCCAGGCGGGGTGGGTAAAATCGCCGGCGCCCACCAGGCCGATGCCCTTGCGCCGGGCCCATAGGTCCAAATGCTCCGGCGTGCAGTCCTTGCTGGTGGCCCGGGAGTAATGAGAATGAATGTGCAGATCCGCGATATACATAGAAACCTTCCTTTGCTGGCCGCGCTTTTTGTTTTAATGATAGCGGTTTCTGGAAAAAAAGTCAACCGCTCCCTTCTCATAGGAGCGTCCGTTTCGGAGAGTTTTTCGTGTTCCCCCGCCCGTAGGGCGGGGGAACACAGATGATTATCTCTGTGGTTTGGACACTCCCCCTTCTCATTTTGGCCTTGACGCTCCCCTCCCACACTGCTATAATATAGGGTAACAAAACGCAGACCGGCCGGTTTTGCCCCGTGGGGTCCAGCCGGAACAGGAAAGGAAGTAATTGGTACATTATGGCATTGAAAGAATTTCAAGCGGAAAGCAAGCGGCTCATGGATTTGATGATCAACTCCATCTACACCCACAAGGAGATCTTCCTGCGGGAGCTGATCTCTAATGCCAGCGATGCCATTGACAAGCTCTATTACCGGGGCTTTCAAGAGGGCCAGACCGGCCTTTCCCGGGAGGATTTTTTCATTCGCATCGACCTGGACAAGGAGTCCCGGACCCTTACCATCACGGACAACGGCGTGGGCATGACCCGGGATGAGCTGGACAACAACCTGGGCGTCATCGCCAAAAGCGGCTCTTTGCAGTTTAAAAACGAGAACGAGAAAAAGGACGGCGTGGATATCATCGGCCAGTTTGGAGTAGGCTTTTACTCAGCCTTTATGGTTAGCTCCCAGGTGGTGGTGGAAAGCCGGGCCTACGGCGCGGAGGAGGCCTGGACCTGGCAGTCTTCCGGCCTGGAGGGGTATGAGATTGTCCCCGGCTCCAAGGAGGGCCACGGCACCAAAATCACCCTGACCATCAAGCCTGACGGGGACGAGGAGCATTACTCCGACTATTTGGAGCAGTACCACGTCAGCCAGCTGGTCAAGCGCTACTCGGACTACATCCGCTACCCCATCAAAATGGAGATGAAAAAGTCCAAGCTGAAAGAGGGAACCGGCACAGACGGCAAGGACCCGGAATATGAGACCTACTTTGAGACCGAAACCCTCAACTCCATGACCCCCATCTGGAAAAAGGCCAAGTCCGAGGTAAAGGACGAGGACTTGAACAATTTTTATAAGGAAAAGTTTTTTGACTGGCAGGACCCCCTGCGGGTCATCCGCACCTCTACCGAGGGGGCGGCCACTTACAGCGCCCTGCTGTTCATCCCCAAAACCGCCCCCATGGACTACTACACCCGGGAGTTTGAAAAGGGCCTGCAGCTTTACGCCAGCGGCGTGCTGATTATGGACAAATGCGCCGACCTGCTGCCCGACTGCTTCAGCTTTGTAAAGGGCCTGGTGGACTCCCAGGACCTGTCCCTCAACATTTCCCGGGAGATGCTGCAGCATGACCGGCAGCTTAAGCTCATTGCCGGAAGGCTGGAAAAGAAGATCGCCGGCGAGCTCAAGTCCATGCTGGAAAACGACCGGGAGAAGTACGAGGAGTTCTGGAAGAGCTTCGGCCTGCAGATCAAGTACGGCATCTATGACAATTACGGCGCGAAAAAGGACGAGCTCAAGGACCTGGCCCTGTTTATGAGCTCCGAAGGGGATAAGCCCGTCACCCTGAAAGAATATGTGGACCGCATGAAGGAGGGCCAGACCTGCATCTACTATGGCTGCGGCGAAAGCGTGCAGCGGGTGCTGGCCCTGCCCCAGGCGGAGGCCCTGCGGGAAAAAGGCTATGAGCTTTTGTGCCTGACGGACAATGTGGATGAATTTGCCCTGCGCGTTTTGGAAAAATACCAGGAGAAAGAGTTTAAAAACATTTCCTCCGAGGGGCTGGACCTACAGTCGGAAGAAGAGAAAGAGCGGGCCAAGGAACTGGCCCAGGACCACAAGGACCTGCTGGAGCAGATGGCCAAGGCCCTGGAGGGCAAGGTGAAGGAAGTGAAGCTCTCCGGCGCTTTGAAGAGCCACGCCGCCTGCATCTCTACCGAGGGCATGATCTCCACGGAGATGGAAAAGGTGCTCAACTCCATGCCCGCCCGGGAGAAAATCCAGGCCCAGCGGGTGCTGGAGCTGAACCCGGACCACCCGGTGTTCCAGACGCTCTGCGGGCTGGCGGAAAGCGCCCCGGAGAAGCTGAAGCTGTACGCGGAAATTCTCTACGGCCAGGCCCTGCTCATCGAAGGGGTAGCCCTGGAAAACCCGGCGGAATTTGCCCAGAAGCTCTGCTCGGTTCTATAAATCATCCTATTTGGGAGAACAAGAATGAATCAACCTGTCTATAACCCCGCTTTTTACAGCCCGCCTCCCTATCCCCCCCAGCCGGTGCAGCCGGCCCCGGGAACGGCTCCCCAGCCCTATCCTCCGCAGCCTGTGGGGTATGGCGGGTACCCTCCCCATGGGGCCGGATACCCGGCGGCTCCCGCCGGAGCCCTTTATGTGCCCTATGTCCCGGCGCCGCCTGCGGGTCCCCGGTTTTCCGCCGCCCCGCAAAAGGACCCCCGGAAGTCCGGCGGCCGCCGGGCGGTAAACCTGATGTCCCTGCTGATTTTGCTGCAGGCCCTCCTGTCCGTGGGCATCCAGCTGGCCGTAATGGGGGTTTCGGCGGTTATGGGTTCTACCCTGCTTTATACGGACGAGCTGGCCTATACCTGGTTCGTCCTGGCCATGTCTCCCCTAAGCACCGCCCTGCCCTTTTTTGTCTACATGCTGGTAGGCAAAAAGGACTGGTCCCGCTACCTGCGCTTTGAAAAGACCGGCTTTTTCACGGGCCTGCTTCTGGTCTTTGCCAGCTTGGGCCTGTGCCTGCTGGCGGACTACCCGGCTTACGCCATAGAGGTGCTGCTGGAATCTCTGGGCGCTTCCAGCGCTTCCGCCGCCGCGCCGCAGATCTCCAGCATGGAGGGCTTCTGGCTGGAGCTGGCCGGGGTGGCGGTGCTGGTGCCTGTGCTGGAGGAGTTTGCCTTTCGGGGGGCTCTGCTTTCCGGCCTGCGGCGGTACGGTACGGGCTTTGCGGTGGCGGCCTCCGGGCTGCTGTTCGGCATGGCCCACATGACCCCCTCCTCGGTGGTGTTCGCCTCTCTGGCCGGACTGGTTATGGGCTTCCTTTATGCTAAAACCAACAATCTCTGGCTCACAGTGGCGGTGCATGCCTTGAACAACGCCCTTTCCGTGGTTCTCAGCAACGCGAACCTGCTGTTTCCCTCCCAAACCGCCGCGCTGCTGCTGGACGTGCTGCCTCTGGGGCTCATTGGTCTGGGGATACTTTCCCTGGTGCTGCTGCTGATCTTCCGCCGCCAAAAGGTCTTTGGCCGCCGGGAGCCGGACATGGTGGTGGAGGCCCAGCCCGCTTTAGGCCCAGGGGAGGCCATTGGCTGCATGGTGAAAGCCCCTATGTTCTGGGGCGTGGTGGGCATGACGTTCATCGGCGCCGCCATGCTGTTCCTGTGAGCGGCGGGCTGGCCTTTCTGCCCCAGCGGGCCCCCATGCTCCGGGCTCTGGAACTGGCCCGGGAGGCTGCGGAGGCCGGAGAGGTCCCTGTGGGGGCCGTGGTGGTGCGGGATGGCGTCATAATCGGCGAGGGCCGCAACCGCCGGGAGGCCGCTGGAAGCGCCCTGGCCCACGCGGAGGTGGAGGCCATTGGCCGGGCCTGCCAGACCCTGGGCGGCTGGCGGCTGTCCGGGTGTCAGCTCTACGTCACCTTAGAGCCCTGCCCTATGTGCGCCGGAGCGGCGGTAAACGCCCGGATTCAACGGATTATTTACGGCCTGGACGACCCGGCGGCAGGCTGCTGCGGCTCGGCGGCAGACGTGACACATCTGCCTGGCGCCCACCAAGTGGAGCTGTACCGGGGCTGCATGGAGGACCAATGCCGTGCGCTTATGCGCCAGTTTTTTCAATCGCTGCGGCTTCCCAAACCGGGTGCTGGCATGGGGGACACACTCCCATAAGCAAATATTCACCCCCGTTACGCTGGCTTTTCGCCTAACCGGCTCCTCAAATCGATCCCTAACCTAAACAATACCACCCAGCATGACGTGAAAAAACTCTTTGAAGATTCTTGAGAAATTCACACAAGCAAATATTCATCCCCGCCGTGCTGGCTTTTCGCCTAACCGGCTCCTCAAATCGATCCCTAACCTAAAAAATACCACCCAGCATGGCGTGGAAAAATTCTTTGAAGATTCTTGGGGAATTCCCATAAGCAAATATTCATCCTCGTTACGCTGGCTTTTCGCCTAACCGGCTCCTCAAACCGATCCCTAACCTAAAAAATACCACCCAGCATGACGTGGAAAAATTCTTTGAAGATTCTTAAGGGACTTTCTTATAAGAAAGTCCCTTAAGCGCCAGAGGCCATACTCATTTCTTTTGACATATATATGGAAAGGAGTCCTATGGACAAGAATTACAAAGCCCTGGAACTGGATAAGATCTTGGAGCTGGTGGCCGCTGAGACCACCTGCGAGGACGCGGCCGAGCTAGCCCGCGCCATCCGGCCTGTCCACACCGCCGGGGAGGCCCGCTTTCTGCTGGAAGAGACCGACGCGGCCTTTGTGCTAATGGCCAAGTTCGGCGGACCCAGCTTCAACGGCCTAAAAAACGTGAGCAACGCCCTGCGCCGGGCTCAAGCCGGCGGCGGGCTGAGCATGCGGGAGCTGCTGGACGTGGCCGGAACCCTGCGGGCCCTGCGGGCTCTGCAAAGCTGGCACGACAAATCCGCGGGCATGAAAACTGCTCTCAGCGCCCGCTTTGAGCAGCTGGCTCCCAACAAGTACTTAGAGGAAAAAATATTCACCTGCATCCTCAGCGAGGAGGAGATGGCCGACGCCGCCTCCCCCGCTTTGGCCAGCATCCGGCGGAAAATCCGCAACGCCTCTGCCCGGGCCAGGGATCAGCTGGAAAAGCTGGTGCGTTCCTCTGCCCATCAAAAGCATTTGCAGGAGAGCATCATCACCCAGCGGGGCGGGCGCTATGTGGTGCCTGTAAAGGCCGAGTACCGGGGAGAGGTGCCGGGGCTGGTCCACGACACCTCCGCCAGCGGCGCCACGGTGTTTATTGAACCCATGAGCGTGGTGGAGGCCAATAACGAAATCCGGGTCCTGCAATCTCAGGAGCTGGAAGAGATTAACCGCATTCTGCGGGAGCTTTCCGCCGAGGCCGGGGAGTTCGCGGAATCCATCATCCAGAGCTTCCACTACGCGGTGGAGCTGAACCTGATTTTCGCCAAGGCCCAGGTGGCCTACCGGATGAAGGCCGCCACTCCCAAGCTCACCGAGGATGGCGTTATCCTGCTCCACGCGGCCCGGCATCCCCTGATTGACAAAGAAAAGGTGGTGCCCACGGACATCAGCCTGGGCAGGGATTTTGACTCGCTGATCATCACCGGCCCCAACACCGGCGGCAAAACCGTGGCCCTGAAGACCACCGGCCTGCTGACTTTGATGGCCATGTGCGGGCTGATGATTCCCGCCGCTGAGGGAAGCCAGATTTCGGTGTTTACCTACATTTTGGCGGACATCGGCGATGAGCAGAGCATTGAGCAGAGCCTTTCTACCTTCTCGGCCCACATGACCAACATCATCAGCATCTTGGGCGTGGCCAACGGCCGGAGCCTGGTACTTTTGGACGAGCTGGGCGCGGGCACCGACCCGGTGGAGGGCGCGGCTCTGGCCACCGCCATCATTGAAGAGCTGCGCTCCGCCGGAGTGCGGCTGGCCTGCACCACCCACTATGCGGAGCTGAAAGCCTATGCCCTGCAAACCGCCGGTGTGGAAAACGGCTGCTGCGAGTTCGACGTGCAGAGCCTGCGGCCCACCTACCGGCTGCTAATCGGCGTGCCGGGCAAGTCCAACGCCTTTGCCATTTCCCGGCGGCTGGGCTTGGAGGACCGCATCGTGGACCGGGCCGGGGAGCTGATTTCCCAGGAAAACTCCGTGTTTGAACAGGTGGTGGGCCGCTTGGAAGAGGACCGCCGGAAGCTGGAGGACGAGCTGGCCGTGGCCCGCCGGGCCGCGGACAAAGCCCGGGAGAGCGTGCGGGAGGCTCAGGCCAAGCAGGCCGAGGCCAACAGCCAGGCCCGCCGGGAGCTGGAGCAGGCCCGCCAGGAGGCGGCAAACATTGTGCAAAAAACCCGCCGTCAGGCCGACGCGCTCCTTAACGAGCTGGACGAGGCCCGGCGCTCCCAAAACAAGGCCCTTTCCGCCGAGCAGAAGGCCCGGCTGCGGTCTGGCATGCGGGAGATGGAAAACGCCGCCGACCCGGTGCGCCAGCAGCGCACCCAGGACTATCAGCTGCCCCGGGAGCTCAAACCCGGCGACAGCGTGCTGATTTATGACATCGACAAAAAAGCCACGGTACTGGAGGCGCCCCGGGACGGGCAGGTGTTCGTCCAGGCAGGCATCATCAAAACCCGCGTGCCGGTGGAAAATCTACGGCTACTGGGCGAGCAGCGGCCCGAAAAGCCCAAGGGGCGTTCCGTGACCAAAAGCGTTTCCGCCCCAGACGTCTCCTCCAGCCTGGATCTGCGGGGCATGAACAGCGACGAGGCCCTGATGGAAGTGGACGCTTTCCTGGACCGGGCCGCCCGGATGAACCTGCAGCTGGTAACCATCATCCACGGCAAGGGCACCGGCGTGCTGCGGGCCGCGGTCCAGCAGCATCTGCGGCGCTGCCCCCAGGTGAAGAAATTCCGGCTGGGGGCCTTTGGCGAGGGCGAGAGCGGCGTAACCGTAGTCGAGATGAAATAACCCCGGCACAGCCCTATTAAACCCACAGCCCGAAATATAAAAAGAACCCAGCGCAGGAAAGAAAACCCGCGCTGGGTTCTTTTTAATCCAGCTCCAAATTGCTCCGGTACTCTTCCAGACACATGGAGCGCTGCTGCATGGCCGCCGCGTTTTTGCCGCCCACATACCGCAGCACCGTAAGGTCTGGGGTCACGCCGGTGTAGTCCTTCTTTCCCTCCGGGTAGCGGAACACAAAACCGTACCGGCCCATGTTGGTTTTTAACCAGGAGTAGTTTTTGGACTGAGGGAACGTGGCCGGGTCCCCCACCAGCCGCAGGCACATGCCTGTCTGAAAGTCGCTTTCCCCCGCCATAGGCGTTGTGGCCCGGGCTACGGTTTTGGCCATCACTACGGTTCGGGTGCCATCTTCCCGAAGCTCATCCACCCGCTGATTATAGCGGCGCTCCTGCTCCTCGTAAGACACAAAGCCTTCGGCGAAGACGAGCACCAGCCCTTCGTCTTTGGCGGCGGAGGTCAATTGCCGCAGGGCATCCACAATGCGGTCATCCACCTGGATGTTTTCCACACTCACCAAGCTTTCCGGTTTATAATCGGCCGTGACAGGGGAGCTTTGGTTGATGGTAAACAGGCTCACCTCATTGCCATACTCCGGCAGGCCCAGGCTGTCGTACTCGGGCAGGGGCTCCGCCGTAGCTCCCGGCGAACCGGGTACGCCGGAAACCGGCTTGACGATCTCCTGGTGCAGGTAAGGGACAATAACAAACCAGGCGAACACCCCCGCCATGCCCAGCAGCCCCACAATCAGGATGGACGCCACCACCCGGGACCAGACTTTCAGCCGCCGGGCGGCCTGGTGCTGGGCCTGTTTTTCCTGCGAGACAAACATGCTCCGCCGCCCCAGCCCCAGCTGGCCCCGGCTGGAATTGCCGATGGAATATTGTTTTTTTCTTCTCTTTGCCAATGGGCCCGCCTCCGTTTCGCATAGTATGCCGGCCGGTTTCAAAACTCGCGCTGCAAATACACCATATCTTTAAGCAGCACTCCGGCTTCGTAGATGGGGTGGTCATAGTGCCGCGTGAAAAAATCTTTTACCACAAAGGCCCGCCGGAATCCGCACTTCTCATAAAAAGGAACCGTCAGGGGGCTGTCGCCAGTGCCCACCCGCAAAACCTGATACCCGCCCCGGTAGTGGTCCAAAAGAAATTCCACCAGCGCCCGGCCATAGCCCTTCCGCTGGCTGGCAGGCTCGGTGGCAAGGTTTTTGAGTTCCAGCACCCCGCCGCCCTCATCCGTAACCACGCAGACAGCGCGCACGCCCCCTTCGTCCAGGGCGTACATATGCCCCCGGTCCAGGTAGTGGTCGATCATGTCCTCCTGCTCGTCCGCCAGAAGGAGAAGCGGCAGATACCGCTTTTTGTTTTCGGTAACCGGAACAATGCCCATACTGGACCTCCTGGGAGAAAAATTCGGAATATAGTCTTATTATACACGGTTTGGCGGAAAAAAGAAACAGGAATTTTATGAACAGCAAGGCTTCCTCCGCAACACCCGAAGCCTCCCCCGCAGAATAAAAAATTTTCAGAATTTTCTCCAAACCATTGACATTTTCTGCCGGTAATGGTACAATAGCCCGAACGCGCGCGGGCTGGGCTCCCGCGTCCCTGCCTCTTTGCGGCGCGGTCCAGGCCGGTGGTTTTCGTTCCACCTGTCTGCCGCCTATTTTTTTGCCCAAACGCGGAGAATTTGAGGGAGGTTTTATCATTGGAACTGTTATCAAAGCTCAACCGCCTGCTTTTCCCCTGCGCGGGGGAATATGAAAAGCTAGGGGTGAAAAAAAGTCTGGCCCTGGGCTTTCAGCACGCCTTCGCCATGAGCTGCGCCACCATTCTGGTGCCCCTGCTCACCGGCCTGGATGTAGGCGTGGCCCTGTTCTGCGCGGGCTGCGGCACCATCATCTTCCACCTGTGCACCGGCGGGCGGATGCCCACCTTTTTGGGCAGCTCCTTTGCCTTTATCTCCGCCCTGTGCGGAGTCATCGGCAACAGCGGCTTTGGCGCCACCAAGGATGAACAGATCGCGGCGGCTATGGGCGGCATCATTGTGTCCGGCGTGTTTTACCTGCTCCTGGCCCTGGTAATCAAGCTTTTCGGCAAGGGGCTCATCGACAAGCTCTTTCCCCCTGTGGTCCGGGGCGTGGGCATTACCCTCATTGGGCTGAATCTGGCCGGCTCCGCCATCAACAACATCCAAACCCAGTATGGCCCGGATGGCACAGCCCTCCCCCTGTTCGGCCAGGGCTATGACATGGCCGCCTATGTGTGGGCCTGGGTGCTGGCGGGCGTGGTGTGCCTGCTGGCGGTTTTTCTTTCCAGTTGCGGCAAGGGCATGGTGAAGATGTCCTCCATTGTCATCTCCCTGGTCTCGGGCTATGTGCTGGCTCTTCTGGCCACCAAAACCGGCCTGGCCCCCGCCTCTTTAATGGACACCGGCGTGATTGCGGATTACGGCTGGATTCAGGCCCCCCACTTTGTGACGCCCACCTTTAACATTACCGCCATTGGCATGATCGCTCCCATTGCCATTGTCACTTGCGTGGAACATGTGGGCGATGTGTACGCCAACGGGGCGGTGGTCAACAAGAAGTTTACCGAGAACCCCGGCCTGCACCGCACGCTGCTGGGCGATGGTCTGGCCACGGTTTTCGCGGGCTTTGTAGGCGGCCCCCCCAACACCACCTACAGCGAGAACACCGCTGTGTTGGCCGCTACAGGCAACTACAACCCAGCCTCCCTGCGGGTGGCGGCTTTGGTGGCCATTGGGGTCAGCTTTTTGGGCAAGGCCATTGGGGTCATTCAGTCTGTGCCCAACTGCGTGCTGGGCGGGGCCTGCATTGTGCTCTATGGCATGATCGCCTCGGTGGGCCTGCGGACCCTGGTGGAGAACCATGTGGACTTCACCAAAAACCGCAACCTGTGCATTGCCGCCGTGATGCTGGTGCTGGCCATTGGCGGAGCGGCCATTGGCAACGCCACCTTCAGCTTCTCCAACATCGGCCTGGGCATTATTGTGGGCATTATTTTGAACCTGGTGGTGCCCGAAGGCAAGGACGTGCCCGGCATGGTGGCCCATACGGTGGAGAAGGAAGAGATTGTGCCCGAGCGCAAAGGGCGGTGACTTGGCTTTGCCAACGTCATACTTGGCTTTGCCAACGTCACACTTGGCAAAGCCAGCGGTATAAGCTCCGCCCCCTATTTCCTAGATGATTCCGATTCTTTGGTCACTCCCAATGAAAGCGGCCTGCCCGCGCCAACCAGTCCTTGGAGGAACGCCCCTTCTGGACCGGCTCTGTGCGGACAGGCCGTTTTTTATTCTCGTCGGATGCGCAGATAGGCCCCCTGGCCCACCTCCGCGTCCGTTTTCCAATAGACCAGCATCTCCGCGTGGGGCGCGGCCTCTATGGGCTCCCAGTCCTGGTTATACAGCTCCTCCAGCCGGATGGTGAAGGGCTCCCGGCCGGGTTGAAGCACATCGGCCAAGTCGCCCCGGCAGAAGCGGTTGCGCTCGTAGAGCTTGACATACTGGCCCGCCCGGCCCCCGCTCACCGCCGCCAGCTGGTATTTCCGGGTATACTGGCTGCGGTCCGGGGTCTGGCCTGGCTCGCCCCCAAAGTAAAACCCAGGGCTATAGGCCCGGTGGCTGATTTTCTCCGTCTCCTCCAAAATCTCCGGCGGCAGGGCCTCTCCCGGGTGGGACGCGAAAAAGTCGATGGCCCGCCGGTAGGCTGCCGTGACGCAGGCCACATAGTAGGCCGACTTGGCCCGTCCCTCAATTTTCAGGCTGCTGACGCCTGCCTCCACCATGGCCGGAATGTGCTGGATCATCCGCAGGTCGTTGGAGTTAAGGATGTAGGTCCCCTCCTGGCCCTGGATTATGGGAAAATGCTGGTCCGGCCGCTGTTTTTCCGTCAGGGTATACTCCCAGCGGCAGGGCTGGGCGCATTGGCCCCGGTTGGCGTCCCGGCCGGTCATATAGTTGGAAAGCAGGCAGCGCCCGGAAAAGGACACGCACATGCTCCCGTGGGCAAAGGCCTCCAGCTCCATCTCCGGCGGAATGCGCTCCCGGATGCCCCGGATCTCTGTCAGAGGGACCTCTCGGGCCAGCACCACCCGCTTGGCCCCCAGCTCCCAGCAGGCTTGGGCGGCGGCATAGTTGACAATTCCCGTTTGGGTGGACACATGGCGCTCCACCTGCGGAGCATGGCGCTTTGCCAAAGCCAGCACCCCCAGGTCGGAAATGATGAAGCCATCCACTCCCGCCTGGGCGCAGTGCTCCAAAAAGCGGGGCATGGCCTCTAACTCAGCGTTGCGGGGCAGCGTGTTGCAGGTTACATAGACCCGCACGCCCTGCTGGTGGCAGAGCTCCACTCCCCGCACCAGCTCCTCTGGAGTAAAATTTCCAGGCGCCGCCCGCATGCCATAGTCCTTCCCCGCCAAGTACACCGCGTCCGCCCCATAGCGTACCGCGGCCTCCAGGCGCTCCATGTCCCCGGCAGGGGCCAGAAGCTCTGGCATGGCTCCGGGCCCATGCCCTCTTCTGCCGCCAAACTCTTTTTCTATCTTTGCTCCGCTCATTCTATCCCCGCCAATATCTTGTTTTCCTCATGGTCGTACTCGTTGGTAGCATAGTAGGCCACGCCATCCTCCGAGTGGCAGAAGTACAAATACTGCGACGCGTCGCCCTCGGTGTTGGGCTTGAGGGCCGCGTTGATGGCATGCTGGCCCGGGTTGCAGATGGGCCCCGGAGGCAGGCCCTTCACCTGGTAGGTGTCGTAGCTGCCATAGCTCAGGGTTCCCCCCTGCTCCTCCATATCTTTGGCGTTGCGGTAGGGGTAGTAAGAGGTGGAGTCGCATTCCAGGAAGAAAATATCGTGCTCCGCGCCGAACTTCAACCGGTTGTGCAGCACCGCCGAAACATCGAACATATCCGTGGCGTTGGCCGCCTCCGCCTGAATGATGCTGGCCAACGTGACCACCTGGTCCATGGTCATGCCGGACTCGTCCAGCTTCTTCTGGAAGTTGCTGTCAAACTTCACCTCAAAGTTGTGAAGCAGCTTGCCAATTACGTCCTCCAGGTCCTCGCCCTTGTAGAACTGGTAGGTGTCTGGGAACAGGTAGCCCTCCAGCCGGTAGTACCGGCCGCTGGTCTCTCCCAGGGCGGCAATCATGCCGTATTTGTCAAAGTCCCGGGAGTTCAGCGCCGTTAAAAACTCCTGGGCATCGCAGACCTCGTTTTCCTCCAAAAGCCGGGCCGCCTGCAGGGCGGTAATACCCTCGGGCAGGGTGACCTCCACCACCTCACGGTTATCCGTGCCGCCGATCAGGGTGTTGATCAGGTACTCATAGTCCAGGTCGGTTCCCACATTTTTGTGTATGCCAGGGGTAAAGTCCTCCATATCCGCCTTGATTTTGCAGTAGAGGCTGAAAAATTCCGGCTTTTTAATGGCTCCGGCCTTATAGAGGATGTCCGCCAGCTGGTCCTCGGTCAGAACCCCTTCGGGAATGACAATATCCACTGTGCCCACTGGCCTGCCCACGGCAAAAAAGTCGTTGGAGCCGCCGGTTAGATAGCTGGCCAGGGTGAAGGACACCAGCAGCACCATGCACAGCCACACAATGGAGAAGACCCGCTTATTCTTCCGGGCCTTGACCCGGTTGCGCTTTTTGTGGGCCTTTTTCTCCGCCTTGCGCTCCTTTTCCGTCAGGCTGGACCGCTTGGGGGAGGAGGCCGGCTGCTCCGCCAGGTTCTGGTTCTCCCAGCGGCGGCGCTTGGCCTCGGCAGAGCTGGCCATCAGGTCCCGCTGGTCAATGTTCACTTTAAACCCGCCCGAGGAGTTCTGCCCCCCGTTGGACTGTGGATTTTGGTTCATAGCTTTGTTTCCTTCCTTTGTACCGTTTTCCATACCGCCTGCTTATTCCAGGCTGAACTGAATGCTGGACTTGATCTGGGCCGCTGTTTCTGGGGAGGCCAGTGCCTCTGCCAGCGCCAGGCCAAACTGGGTGGAAACCCCCATGCCCCGGGCGGTGATAAACGTCCCGTCCCGCACCACAAAGCGCGGGCTCAGCCGGGCCCCGCCCTCTTCCAGGTCCTTCTGGAAGTTGGGGAAAGCCGTGGCCTCCCGGCCCTGCAGCAGGCCCTTGTGAGCCAGAATGGAGGGCGCGGCGCAGATGGCGGCGGTCAAAATGCCCGCTCCGGCACAGTAGTCAATAAAGCCCTGCACTCCAGCGGACTGTTCCAAATTCACCGTGCCGGGCAGGCCGCCGGGCAGAACAATGGCTGAAAGGCCCTCCCGTTGGGCCTGGGCCAGTTCCACATCGGCCTCCACCCGCACCCCGTTGGAGGCCGTCACCTGCCGGCCGGACACCCCCACAGTCCGCACCTCCACCTTAGCGCGGCGCAGAATATCCACCGGGGCCATGGCCTCTACCAGTTCAAAACCTTCCGCTAAAAATACATATACCATAAATTTACCGCTCCTTTCCCAATTGCGTCTCGCCCAGCAGAGACAGTGCCGGGCCGCTTCCATATGCCTTGATATAGTCTTGGGTCAAAGCTCCCCCTCACAGAGCCGCCTCCAACACCCGCCGGTGGATTTCCTCCACAGGCAGAGGTTCGCCCCCCGCCGCACAGGGCACCAGCCGCCAGCCCAGCCGCTCCGCCGCAAAGTGAGCGCACCGGGCGCAGGTCCGTAAAAATTCCAGGTCCCGCTCGTGAATGTCCTTCCGGGAGTCGTCCCCCTCATACCGCACGGCCAGCAGCTTTTGGGAGACCTCCACCGGCATGTCCAGCAGAATCACCCGGTCCGGCCGGGGCAGGCCCAGCTTACCGTATTCAAAATCCTCCACCCAGGCGGCGTAGTCCAGCCACTGGGCCTCCGGCAGCTTACCCATCTGGTACAGCAGGTTGGAGGTGGCGTAGCGGTCCGCTAAAACCAGCGTCCCCTGGCGGTAATCCGCCTGCCAGTCCTTTTGAAAGCTGGCATACCGGTCCACTGCGTAAAAGGCCCCCGCGGCATAGGGGTCCACTTCTCCGGCGCTGCCAAACTCCCCGCCCAAGTACATTTTCACCAGCGCGGAGGATGGGGAATCGTAGTCGGGAAAGGAAATTTTCCGCATGGGGCCCTGCTGGGCCAAAGCCCCGGCCAGCAAGGCCACTTGAGTGCTCTTGCCGCTGCCATCCAGACCCTCTACCACAAGCAGGCTCATTTCTTCCCCACCTCCGGGCCCAAGAATCTCTCCCGCATTTCCGCCGCCCGGCCGCAGGACATTTTCCCCTCCGGGCAGGCCCCCCGCAGGCAGGGCGGCCCCGCCTGGGCAAAGAGAGTGGGGGCGGCCTCTCGGGCCAGCATCAGCATTTGGGTGGCCAGCTCCCGGATCTCCCACTGGGCCCGGCTGCAGCAGCGGTGGGCGAAGAAGTGCCGCAGCTCCCGGGCGTTCATGGTGCAGATCATCTTGGTGGCGCAGGCGTTGGGCAACACAAAGCGGGCGTCCTCAATGGCCATTTTCTCCGCTTTTTTAGCCGACTCCTCCGGGGAGAGCCCCTGGGCCAGCAGCTCCCGCTCATGCTTCTTCTGCAACAGCCCGGCCAGCCGCTCATAGTGGGCCGCGTCCTCTTCCATGGCCCGGCGGAACTCCGCCGCCGCCTGGGGCAGGGCGGCAATTTCCGGGGGAATGACAAACTCAAAGGCAGACTCCTTCACATAGCGCTGGCTTTGCACGCTGAAGGAGGCGATGCGATGGCGGGTGATCTGGGCCAGCAGGGACCGGGACACGCCCTCAATGCCAAAGGTGAAGCTCACATGTTCCACCGGGCTCTCATGGCCCAGACTGTTGAGCATGTGGAGAAAGCGCTCCGTTTTTTCCGGGGTCAGGCCCTCATATACCGTGTCGATGTCCGCGGCGGCATAGCAGAGCTTGGCCGCGCAGGCCACGGTCCGCTCCGGGTCAGGGGTGTAGGCCAACAGTTTTACATTCATAGGGTCCTCCTTGTGTTGTGGGCGGGGCGTGATGGGCTGCGCCTCAGCTTGCCACTCTCTTAATTCAGCGCTTTTGACGCTCCTGCCAGCGCTGGCCTTCCGCTTCATAGGCCTCCGACCAGTAGGCGTCCAGCTGGCCCAGTAGTCCAGCGGCGTCCAGTCCGCCTTGCAGGTAGTCCTCCAAGGCCTTGTCCAGCACCGGCCCGAAAGCCTCCTCCGCCTGGTACATCCAGGGGCGGCTGGCGTTGCGGAACTCCGCCGCGTCCTTGAGCATCCGCATTTCCACTTCCCGAGGCCCCTCCAACAGGGTGGGCTCCATGTGGAGCGCCTCTTTATAAATAGGCAGCGCGCCGCACACCTTGGCCCAGTGGGTATTGTTGTCGCTGTTAGTCAAAAAGCTGAGGAAGTGCACCGCCTTTTCGCCATGGGCAGAGGCTGTGCTCACGCCCCAGCCCCACCAGCTGTGGTGGAATACCGCCATCTCCCCGGCTCCCTGGGGAATGCCAGCGGCTTTCCAGGAGCCCTCGGGCATGGACTGGGCCAAGGCCTCCCCCGTGCGGGCGTCCGCCAGCAGGGCAAAGGCCTCCCCCGCCGCGAAGGCCTCCACAGCCTCCTCTTCTGTCTGGCGGCTGTCCAGGCGGATTCCCATTACCTTGGCAAACAGCTCCACCGCCTCCGGGGCCTTGTCCGAGGCAAACACGGTCCCAGCCCCCTCGCCCCGCAGAAAATACCCGGCTGCCGGGTCCGCCAAAGCTCCTTGGCCCAGGGTGCTCCACAGCACCGAGTCAAAGTATTCATCCGTCGTGCTGGCGCTTATGGCCAGCTTGCCCGCGCCGTTCTCCTGGTCCAACTTCCCGGCCGCGTCCACCAGCTGCTCCCAGGTCTCCACATAGGCCCGCTCCGTGCCCCGGCGGGTCTCATTGTAGGCCTCAATCCAGTCCGTGCGGTAAAACAGCGCGTCCTGCTGGAAATCCACCGGCACCAAATAAATGGCGCCCTCGCCCATAAACCGCATGGCCCGGCGGGCCCCCTCGGTCAGGCTGGCCTCATAGTCCCACATGCCGGTGTACTCCATCAGATCCCGGAGCAGGCCCCGCTGGGCATAGTCCACTGCCTGGGGGGACTCCACTTGAAACAGATCGGCCTCTCCGCTGGCGGCGGCTCCGGCCAGCTTCTCCTGGCTGGCATAGCGCTCCACCCGGACCTCTGTTTCTGGAAAATCCGCCTGGTAGCGCTGGATGGCCTCTTCCAGCACAGCCTCCTGGTCCTCCTCCAGCTGGTACGCGCCGATAACCAGCTGGGCGCTTTGGCCATCGTTTTGGGCGCTGGCCAAACTTTCATATATTACCTGCTCCTCCCGCCCGCAGCCGGAGAGGCTCCCGGCCAGCAGGGCCGCAGCCAGGAACAGGGCAATTTTTCCTTTCATCGCGTTCCCTTTCCTTTCCTGGGAATCCTTGGGGACCCCTTACCCTTTATTATAGCTTTTTTGCCAGAAAAAAACAAGCCGCTCCGGCGAAAAGCCTGGGCGGCTTAAAAAATTTACAAATTCTGGGCCCTTTCCCTGGGCTTAGACCTTCACCACATAGCCTTCCCGCCGGGGCTGGGGCTCTTGGGGCAAGGGACACCCGGCATAGCCCAGGGCCAATGCGCCCACACCCCGCAGGTCCTCCGGCAGGCCCCACTTGCGCAGCAGAGCCTGGCCCTGGGGCAGCTGGAACATTTCATACTCCCCATGGATCCAGCAGCTGGCCGCGCCTAAGGCGTGGGAAGCCACCATCATGGTGTTCAGCACACAAACCGCGTCCTCTACGCCGGTATGGCGGCTGGGGTCCGCGAACACCAGCAAAATGGTGGGCGCGCCATAGTAAGGGTCCCCGCTGCCGCCCCGGGCGGCGCAGTTCAGGGCTTGCAGGGCCTGCCGGTCCGCCTCATTGGTTACGGCCACAATGGTAGGCGACTGGCTGCCCCGGCCGGTGGGGGCATAGGTGCCGGCCTTGAGAATCAGATCCAGCAGCTCCGGCTCCACCGGGTTGGGACGGTACTGCCGAATGCTCCGGCGGGTGAGCAGGGTATTGATCACTGGGTTTTCCATGGTAATTTGCTCCTTTATGATAGGTAAAATTGGTCAACATAAATCCAAAAGCCGCGGACGCGCCCTTAGAGTCTGTCTTAAAGCAGACTCTAGCGGCAGAAAAAGGCTACCGCCACCGCGCCCGGTCCCACATGGGTGCCAATGGTGCCGCCCACGGTGCAGATGGGCAAGGACTCTGTGTGGTCCTGCCAAAGCTGGCGGCTGTCGGCAACATATTTTTGCAGCAAGGCATCGCTGAGGCCCGTGTAGCCCAAGCGGTAGGGCCGGGTGAAGTCCACCCCGGCGGTTTTTTCAATCTCCTGCACCAGCAGGCTGTTGCCGTTTTTGGAGCCCCGGGCCTTGCCCAGCACCACCACCTCGCCCTGGCGGACCGCTACCACCGGCTTGACTGCCAGCAGCCCGCCTACCAAAGCGGTGGCGGGGGAAATGCGTCCGCCCCGCTTGAGGTATTCCAATGTATCCAGCAGGGCGATGAGGCGGATGGACTTTTTCTCTTGGTCCAGGCGGGCGGCAATGTCTCCGGCGCCCAGGCCCTGGTTTAACAGCTCCAGGGCGCGCTCCACCAAAATCAGCTGGCCGATGGTGGCGTTTTCGCTGTCTACCACCCACACCCGGTCCGGGTAGTCCTGAGCGGCCAGGCAGGCGCTTTGGCAGGTGCCAGAGAGCTTCCCGGAGAGGGTAACGGCTACCACGTCCTCGCCAGCCTCCACAGCGGCGTGAAAAGCCTCGGCAAACTGACCGGGGCTGACCTGGCTGGTAATGGGCAGGGCATCGCTTTCAATGAGCCGCTCGTAAAACTGACGGTGGGTCAGGTCAACGCCATCCTGATAGTGGCGGTCCTCAAAGCTGACGGTCATGGGCAGAACCGTAACCGCCTGGGGGTGGGGAACGGGCAGGTCGGCGGCGGAATCGGTGATGATGCGCACGGACATGGCAAGCGCTCCTTTCCAGTGGGGCTTGGCAGGCTTTTTTCCATTATACCAGATTCCCGGGGGAGCCGCAAGGTTAAAATAAAAAAAGAAGGGGCGGGCCGAAGCCCACCCCCAAAAGTGCGTTATTATGATGGAAAGAGAACTTACTGCAGCAGCTGCAGCACGCCCTGGGGCACCGCGTTGGACTGAGCCAGCATGGCCTGAGCGGACTGGATGAGGATGTTGTTCTTGGTGTACTTCATCATCTCGTCGGCCACGTCGGTGTCGCGGATGGTGGACTCAGCGTCCTGAATGTTCTCCTGCATGACGGACAGGTTGTTGACGGTGTGGTCCAAACGGTTGGACACAGCGCCCAGCTTGCCGCGGAAGCCGGAAATCTGGTTGATCAAGCCATTCTTGGGCTCTACACCGGCAGGGCCAGTGCCACCAGGAGTTCCGCGCAGCTTATCAATGGCCTCCAAAGCCTTATCAGGGTCGGTGATATCAATTTCAGCTGCCGTTGTGCTACCAGTACCACTACCAGCCGCAGCGGTATTGGCGGTGGAGATAAACTTTGTCAGGTCAAAGCCGACAAAATCAGTGCCCAGCGCGTCCTCCATGCTGAGCTGGTCAGCGGTGGCCGCAGAGTCGCCAATCTGGAACTTCATGGCAGTGGATGTTGCAGCATCACTACCCATCTCGCCGTTGAGCAGCTTCTTGCCGTTGAAGTTGGCGGTCTCGCCGATGCGGTTGATTTCAGCAACCAGAGAGTCCACCTCGTCCTGCAGGGCCTTGCGGTCAACATCAGTATCATAGGTGCCGTTGGCAGACTGCTCGGCCAGGTAGACCATGCGGTTGAGCATGTCCTGAACCTCCTGCAGAGCGCCCTCAGCAGTGTTGATCAGACCCTTGGCGTCCTTGGCGTTCTTCTTGGCAGCGTCCAGACCGGTGATCTGAGCGCGCATCTTCTCAGAAATGGCCAGGCCGGCGGCGTCGTCGCCAGCGCGGTTGATCTTGTAGCCGGAACTCAGCTTTTCCAGGTTGGCGGACAGGGACTTCGTGTTGTTGTTGTAGTTCCGGTAAGCGTTCATAGCCATAATGTTGTGTTGAATACGCATAATTCTGCTCCTTCAGAATGTATTTTTATAACCTGCGCGGTTCCTTCCGCACAGGGCAGGGCTGTGGTGCAAGCAATATACGCATTTGCGGCCCGGTATCCGGCCAGACTGTCGGGCCGCACAACGTATACTTAACTTTATTTCAATCGACGGTTGGGGTCGAGTGAAAACGGGATAGGGTAAAAAATCAGTTAATTATAATCAGGTGGTAGCAGCGGCAGCCTTAGCGGTGAAGGTGAAAGCGATGGTAGCGCCAACCTTGTCAGCAGCAGTCCAAGCGGTGGTGGGCTGAGAAGACGCATCGCCAGCCAGCTTGAAAGCCACGTAGTTTTTAGCGCCGCTAGCGTTAGCGGCCAGCTCGACAACTGCCTTCTTGGTCGTAGACCTCTCGCTGATGGCAACCTGGTTGGTGGCCTTGCTGTCATAAGCAGCCGCCCAGGTGGGGTCGCCAGTGCCGTCGTTTGCAGTGGCGGCGCCAAACTCAGCATACATGAACACACTGTTGGTGGTAACTACCTTGGTGCCAATGGGGGTGGTGGAGAAGATAGCATTGCCCTCTTTTTTGCCAGTGACCGTCACGTCAAACACCAGCGGAACATCAGAGGTGTTTGTTACATACATAGGGGCGGAAATAATCTGGTCGGTAACCTGATTGCTGCCAACAGTGACCTCCATCTTGTAAGGATTGACGGTAACCGCACCGGTAGCGGGGACGGTAACAGCAATGGCGGGGGCCTGTGTTGTGCCAGTAATATCGGTGGTATTGTTTGCAGCAGCAAAAGCGGGAACAGTCAGGCTGGCAGCCATAGCCAGAGCCATAGCGGCGCTAACGATTTTCTTCATGGACATAACAATAACGCTCCTTCGTTATAAATGTTTTGGGCGGCGTAAAGCCGTATGAAATCATGTGGTCACTGTGAAATCCATCGTCACAACTACTTGCTGGTGGATTGTCGCGTGATCGTCCTCCACTTGGGTGTAGACCACATAAACTCTATGGGTGCCGGGGCTCAGGGGGCGGTCCAGCTTAACCTCGCGTTTCGCGCTCCCTGGCGGAATCAGCTTGGAAAGGTAAAGCTGGTCGGTAAGCTCCGCGTCGGAGAAAATTGTGAGAAATATGTCATAATCCGCTTTTGCAGGGTTTGCGATGTAGCAGCTGAAGTTCTCGCCATCGGTGCTGGAAGCCCCGTTTTGATATTCAATCGGAACGCCCTCTTCCTTGGCTTTTTCATACATGTCGTCCACCGCCTTTTGCAAAGCGTCCTGGTCGTCCACCACGGTTACACCCTCCTCATACCCAATCAAGGGCGTGCTGGGGTTGCCCAGGCTCTCCGCTTCGGGCTCCTTCTCCGCGCCGAACTTGCTCACCGCTAAAAACACAGCCACCGCCAGCAGCAGTACGATGATGATGATAAGTACCAGGGTCAGCGGGGACAAGCGCTTTTTCGGTTGTGCGTCCATAGGTTTGCAGCCTCCTCAAGCTTTGGATTTTCCGCCCGCCTTCTGCCTGGCCGGAGCAGCTCTTAGGCGGCTTGGTGCTATTTCATCCGGCGGCTGATATCCGCGCCGGTTGAAACCGTTTGTTGGGCCGTACAACTTTAATATCGGCCGGTTTCTGAAAAAGTTAAGGGTTTTTGAAAAAATATTTTTTGAAACTTTTCCGCGGGTTTATAACTGATTGTGTCATTTATATATTCGGCAGCGTTTTCGAAAAGATAAGAGGTTTCAGAAGAAAATTTTGAAAAAATTCCGCGCGCCCGGCAAGAGGCCCGCAACGGCCCAGCAAGAGGGCTCCCGGCGGGCGGCTTTTTGGTACTCTTTCCTATAGTGTCTTGCTAAAAACTCCATTTTCCGCTCCAAATCCCCAAAAACGCCCATTGACTTTTCATCTTTTTGGCGATATAATGAAATGGAAGAAATTGGCGCCCGCTCTAAAACCGGCGCGGGCGCGCACATTACAAACGAAGGGAGAACGTTAAAATGCAAAAAATGATGAAACAGCTTCTGGCGCTGGTCCTTTGCGCGGCGCTGATGCTGGGCTGCACGGTTATGGCCGGCGCAGCCGAAGCCCCCGCCCCTGCCGGTTCCATTACCGTGGTGCGGGACGTGATGGCCATGGGCGAGGCCATCACGGGCCTTAATGTAACCTTTGCCGGGCCAGTGGAAAGCCTGGATGGCGCCAAGATTACCGCTACATACACCGTGGCCGCCACCGAGACGGAGCCCGAGCACGAGGCGGAGGCCCCGCGGGAGATCGTTGACGCGGTCCTGGCCGAGGACGGTCTGAGCGCGGTTTTCACTTTGGTTCCCGGCACCATGATGGATGGCTGGACCAACAATTACTCCGGCTACAAGGTGGAAATCGGCGACCTGGTGATTGACAACGTGGAGGGCGACATCTCCCCCGATGTGGACCAGTTTGAGGCCAAAACCTACACCACCCCCGAGCATTCTTACTCCGAGGGCGAAATCGTGACTACCATGGACGCCCGCTACTTTGTCCCCGACAAAGAGGCCTATCCCAAGCCCGAGGCTGGCTATCCCCTGATTATCTGGCTCCACGGCATTGGCGAGTTCGGCGATGACAACCGCATCCAGATCGCGGCCAACGACGTGCCCGCCTGGGCCGAAAAGGAGTCTCAGGATATTTTTGGCGGCGCTTATGTGCTGGCTCCCCAGAAGCATGCCGGCGCTGGCTCTGGCAACTGCCCCGCCGCCACCATGAGCGTGATTGAGCAGTTTATCGCCGAAATGGGCGATGTGGACGCCGGACGGGTCTACATCGGCGGCTGCTCCTACGGTGGCATGAGCACCTGGGCCATGATCCGCAACTACCCGGACTTCTTCGCCGCCGCTTTCCCTGTTTGCGGCAACCCTCCCGGGAATCTGACAGAAAAGGAAATTGAGGAACTGAAGGACCTGCCTATTTATATGACTGTTGCGGCGGGCGACAACTACTCCGGCATCGTTTCCGGCGTAATTCAGGCCTACAATGAGCTGAAAGCCGCTGGCAGCCAGAACGTGCATCTTTCCCTCTTCAACCACAGCGAGTTCGAAGGGGCCGAGGGCATTGTGGCCGTAGCCGGTTATGTGCTGGACCACTTCAGCTGGGTTTACGCCCACGCCGACTACGATGGCAAGGGCGAAGATTATGACGGCAAAAACTTCATCGACACCTCTGTGGACGCGGAGTACGGCCCCTATGCCAACGGCGCCACCGCTTCGGTGAAGGATGGCAAGTTCACCTATACCTATAAGGCCGATGAAGAGAGCGACCCAGTTTCCATCACCCTGGATGGCTCTAACCAGCGCCCAGAGGACGCGGGTTACAACAGCTTCAAGCGCTGGATCGCCGTTCAGTGCAAACGGGGCGTCCTCCCTGTCCATACCTTCACTGACGTTCCCGCTGATGAATGGTATGCCGGAGCTGTGGACTTCGTGTTCCGCAAGGGCCTGATCAGCGGCGTGACCGCCACCACCTTCTGCCCCGATATGGCTACCGACCGGGCGATGATCGCCACTGTGCTGTACCGCCTGGAGGGCCAGCCCGCTGTTACCGGCGGCGCCGCTTTCTCTGACGTGCCCGCTGGCGCCTGGTATGAGGACGCTGTCTGCTGGGCGGCTGAGAACGGGATTGTCACCGGCTGCGGCGACGGAACCTTCCAGCCCAAGCGCCTGGCCACCCGGGAAGAGCTGGCTGTCATTCTCCACCGCTATGCGGAGCACAAGGGCGTTGACCTCTCCGCTTCTGACGATCTGAGCTCCTTTAGCGACCAGGATCAAATCAGCGCTTACGCCCGGTCCGCCATGGAGTGGGCCGTAGGCTCCGGCGTGATTACCGGCACGGACAACGGCGAACTGTTGCCCAAGGGCCAAGTTGTGCGCAGCCACTTTGCGGAGATTCTGAAGGCCTACTGCGAGAAGTTCTAAACCATACGCAAGAATAGCCTGAAAGGGCAATAAAAAAGCCCCTGGCGCTTGGAGTTTTTCCGCGCCGGGGGCTTTTTGACTGAAAACCTGTCCACTTCTTTTAGAGAACCGCCCGCTCCACCTCGTCTTGCCGGGGGATGCTTCCGGCGGCTCCGGGGCGGGTTACGCTGATGGCCGCCGCCTGGGAGGCCCGGGCCATGGCGTCTTTCAAAGCGAGGCCCTGAGCCAGTCCGGCGATGAAATAGCCCGTAAAGGTATCCCCCGCCGCCGTGGTGTCCACCGGCCGGACCGGCACAGCGGCCTGCCGCAGGGCCTCTACCCCGCCCTCTTGCACCCGAAAGGCCGCGCTGCCCTGTCCGCCCAGCGTCACCACCAGCGAGAGCCTGGGGTATTGGCTGTGCAGCCGCTTCCACACGGTGTCCGGGTCCTGGCTTCCGGCAATCTGCTCTGCCTCCACCTCGTTGACCAGTAGCCAGCTGAGCTGCCCAAAGTCCACCTTGGCCAGCCTTTCGTCATAGGGGGAGGGATTCAGCACCACCAGCAGGCCCCGCCGGGCCCCTTCCTCCACCAGCAAGGGGAGATGATTCACCTCGTTTTGCAGCACCAGGCAGTCCCCCGCTTGAAAGCGGCCCAAAGCCTCCCGAATCTGCCCCTCCTCCAGGGCCTGGTTGGAGCCCCCGTAAAGGAGGATGCAGTTTTCTCCCTGGGGCGTTACCTGAATGACCGCGCTTCCCTGGGGCTGGCCGGTGGGAAGCAGAAGCTCCGTGTTTACCCCGTTTTCCCGCAGCAGCTCCCGCAGAGCCTCCCCGCCCTTTCCCACGCAGCCGCCGTGGTATACCTGGGCTCCGGCCCGGGCCAGGGCAATGGACTGGTTGAGCCCCTTGCCGCCAGGGTTCAAGGCCATAGAGCGGGCGCTGAGGGTCTCGCCGGGACGAACAAAGCGGTCCACTTGATAGACGTAGTCCAAGTTGAGGGAACCAAAGTTAAGTACTTTCATGGGATGGGGCTCCTTTCTGGAATGGTATGAAACTATTGTAACGGATGGCGGGGGAAAAGGCAAGCGGGAGGCAAAGGAACCCGCAAAAAAGGGGAGCGCGGAGCCGCGCTCCCGCCCACATAAAGCTTGAAGGCCGCACCCCGAGGGGTACGGCCTCCAAAGAGGAAGTAAGGAGTTAAAATGAGGATATGATGAAAAAAAGAGTTCTTGCGTGGTCCTGCCGGCCACGTTCTTATAATACCCCATAAATGTGAAAAAACTCTGAACTCCCCATGAACTTTATATGTTTTTTCCTTTGCCAATTTTTGTCTTGACGGGAGCGCGGTCCAGGGGGTATGATTAACCCAGCACCATATGAAAGGAGCTTAATTCATGAAGTTTTCCGAAATGCCCTATACCCGCCCCGATATGCCCGCCCTATTGGCCCAGATGGACCAGCTCACCGCCCGGCTGAAGGCCGCCGCCTCCGCTGGGGAACAGCTGGCCGTTTTTAAGGAGGAGGAGGAGCTCGGCCGCCACATCAGCACCGCCGCCTCCATCGCCGCCATCCGCCACACCGTGGACACCCGGGACCCCTTTTACAGCGGGGAGGACGAGTTCTGGAACGAACAGTACCCCCTTCTCTCGGAGAAGGAGCAGGCGTTCAAAGAGATCCTGTTCCACTCCCCCTTCCGGCCGGAGCTGGAGAAGGAGCTGGGCAGCCTGCTGTTTAAAAACATCGAGCTGGACCTTAAGTCCTTCTCTCCGGAGATTATCCCCCTGATGCAGGAGGAGAACCGGCTTTCCACCGAGTATCAGAAGCTGTACGCCAGCGCCCGCATCGAGTTTATGGGCAAGACCCTGACCATCGCCCAGCTGGGGCCCTATAAGCAGGACCCGGACCGGGCGGTCCGCAAGGCGGCCATGGAGGCCGAGGGCGGGTTCTTCGACCAGCACCGGGCTGAGTTCGATGAGATTTATGACAAGCTGGTAAAGAACCGCACCGAGCAGGCCAGAAAGCTGGGCTTTGAGAACTACGTGCCCCTGGGCTTTCTGCGCATGGGCCGCAACTGCTATACCCCGGAGGACCTGGACAGCTTCCGCCAGCAGGTAGTCCGGGACCTGGTGCCCCTGACCGTAAAGGTCAAGGCCCGCCAGCAGGAGCGCCTGGGGCTGGACGGCTTCAAGCTCTATGACGACCCCATTATGTTCAAGGACGGCTCCGCCAAGCCCCAGGGCACGCCCGACGAGATTATGGCCGCGGGGAAAAAGATGTACCATGAGCTCTCCCAGGAGACTGGGGAATTCATCGGCCTGATGCTGGACAACGAGCTTTTCGACGTGCTGGCCAAGGAGGGCAAGGCTCCCGGCGGGTACTGCACCAGCCTGCCGGACTATAAGTACCCCTTCATCTTCTCCAACTTCAACGGCACCAGCGGCGACGTGGACGTGCTGACCCACGAGGCGGGCCACGCTTTTGCCGACTACATTGCCACCCGCACCATCGATATCTCTGCCAACCGCTGGCCCACCATGGAGGGCGCGGAGACCCACTCCATGAGCATGGAGTTTTTGACCGCCCCCTGGCACCACCTGTTCTTTGGCCCCATGACGGACAAGTATGAGCTCTCCCACGCGGAGGACGCTTTGACCTTTATCCCCTACGGCTGTCTGGTAGACCACTTCCAGCACGAAGTCTACAGCCGCCCGGAGATGACCCCGGAGGAGCGCAACCAGACCTGGGCCCGGCTGGAAAGGCTCTACCGGCCCTATCTGGACATGGAGGGCCTGCCCTTCTATGGCCGGGGCGCGGGCTGGCAGCGGCAGACGCACATCTACCAGAGCCCCTTCTACTACATCGACTACTGCCTGGCCCAGGTGATGAGCCTGCAGTTCTTCGCCCTTTCGCTGGAAGACCGGGCCAAGACCTGGGAGAAGTACATGGCCTTTGTGCGGCTGGGCGGAACGAAGACCTTCATTGACCTGGCCCATGCGGTGGGGCTGCGTTCGCCCATTGACGAGGGCTGCGTGAAGGACGTGTGCCAGGCCGCATTTGCCTGGACGGAAGCCCACCTGGTGGAGTAAAGTTAACGCACGGCACAGGCACAAGCGCGTTTATTATAAAACCGCTCCAGAAAAAACAAAGCCCCTTCCGCCCTTCCAAAAAAACAAGAAAGACGCTGACCGCCTCCCCGCTGCCAGCGTCTTTTTCTATTTTGTCTCTTTCGCCTCTTTTTCCAGCAGAAGCTGAATCCGTCCCTCCTGGCTGTTTACCGCCCGGACCACCTCCCGCCGCCGCTCCAAGGCCAGGGCCAGCGTCAGCGCCAGATTAATCATGGTCACAACCCCCAGCAGAAGCTTGGCCCCTATGCCGGGCTTCCGTCTTGCCGCGCCTTTCTTGCTCATGTTGTTCCTCCTTGTTGGTTGGTTTCTTCCGAGGGGCCGCTGGGGGCCAGCGCCGCCTCCATGCGCGCCAGCGCCTCTTTGGGCGTCAGCCGCTCCTGTTCCACATCCCGCTCCCCAAACTCCTTGCCGCATATGGCCCCATAGGGGCAAAACCGGCAGGCGTTCTCATTTTTCAGGCTGGGCCGGGCCGAGGCCTCCCCCCGGCTCAATTCCCGGCCCATGGAGACAATCAGCCGCTTGGAGTATTCCAGCACCGTCCCCAGAGCCTCTGGCCCCAGCACCGAGCTCCGGCTGTCCGCCGTGCCATCTTTTTTCAGCGCCGCCGGAATAAATTCTCCCTTCGCCCCTGCCTCCATGGCCTCAATAATCTCCCGGTCGTCCAGCACCAGGCCGCTCATTTTCAGCTGCCGGTCCGCCGCTCTCTCCACCGCCGCCGGGTCCGCCTCCCGGTCCACGCTGACGCTGGGCTCTGCCGCGGGCATGTATAAAATACCCGCCGGGTACCGGCCTCCCCCTTCCACCAGCGCCGCCAGATAGACCAGCATCTGCATGTTCAGCCCATAGAGCACATCCGCCAATTTAAAAGCCTTTCTGCCGGTTTTATAGTCCACCACCCGCACATAGTCCCGGCCCTCCGGGCTGCGGTACAGGTCTACCCGGTCAATGGTCCCGCCCACCGTGACCGGCGGACCGTCCCCCAGCTCCACCCGCAGGGGGGGCACCTTCCGTCCCAGCCTGAGCTCAAAGCTCTCCGGCACAAACTGGCTTTGGGCCAGCTCCCGCTCCACATGGGCGATGAGCAGGCAGGCCGACTGGGCCAGCCGTTCCAGCCGGTAGCGCTCCCGGCTGGACAGCAGCTCCATGCCCCCCATGCTCTCCTGGGCGTAGGCGGCGATGAGCTCCCGCACCAAGTCCAGCAGTTCTTCCCGGCTGCGGGCGGCCCGAATTTCTGGCGGCTGGGAGAAGATTCTCTCGAAAAGGTAGTGCATCAGCGTGCCATATTGCAGCACGTCCACCTCGGCAGGGCGGCGCTCCCGGGCGTTGAGGCCGTAGCGGCAGTAATATTTAAAGGGGCAGCTGTAGTAGGCCTCCACCTGGCTGGGGGAGAAAAACAGGTCTTTCCCATAGAGCTTCCGGGCCAGAGCCGGGTCCTCCACTCGCTGCTCCCGGCTTCCCGCAGCCCGCTCCAAGGCCGCCAGCCGCCCGGCATATTCCGGGTCTTGGGCGATGAACTGCCGCAGCGCCGCCGCCTGGGGCGTGTCCTCCCGCCAGCGTGCCGCCATGCGGGAGAAAGCCGCCTCCCGGGAGTTGGCGAAAAATCCGTCGGGCAGGTCGTGCAGGGGCCGCAGCGTTGGAAAAACGCCCAGCACCCCCGCCACCAGCTCGCTGGGCTCCTTGTCCTCCCCGCCCACCGACCCGGGCCAGCTTATGTACAGCCGTTCCGACGGCAGGCTGGCCACCGAATAGGCCAGGTACCGCTCTTCGATGGACTTCTGCTCCAGCGGGTCCCCCAAGGGCAGGTCCCGGGAAATAAGCTCCCGCCGCTCCGCGTCGGAAAACACACCGGAGGACCGGGGCGTCAGGGGGAAGTCCCCCTGGGTCACGCCCATCAGGAACGCCGCACGCGGCGTGGTCTGCCGGGCCTGCTCCGCCGTGCCGAAGATCACCTGGTCCACAGTCTGGGGAATCTCTGACAGATCCTCCGCCGCCAGCACCTCCCGCAGCAGCCGGTAATACCTCTCCCGGCTGGTTTTCCGGTCCCCCAAAATGCTGTACATCTGGTCCAGCGTCTCCATCAGCAGGTCCCATACCCGCCGCTGGCGGGCCGCGGCGGCCTCTTCCCCCGCCTGCTCCAGCCGCAGGCAGCAGGCGGGCAGGGTCTCTTCCAGGCCGAAGTCCATAAGCAGCTGGTACACCGCCTGGCTGGCCTCCTGACCGGAGGCGTCCCGGGTGGCCGCGGCGAAGCGCTCCAGGGGGGAGATCAGCCGCTCCCGCAGGCGGTTCAGTTCCGCCAGCTCCTCCTGGTCATCGGGGGTCCACTCCCGTCCAAAGCCCTTGGGGTGGCGCACCCAGGGTTCCCGCCAGCCCGCGCCTTTTATACGCCAGAGGAAAGCATAGTTTTCCAGCTGGGAGGCCTCCTCCGCCGTAAAGCCCGACACCCCGGTTTTCAGCAGCTCCAACAGCTCGTCCGTGCCAAAGCCCCCCTGGACTGCCTCAAAGGCTCCCAGGGCCAGGCGGGTCACCGGCTCCGCGTCCACCCGCACCGGCTGGGAGAGGAAACAGGGGATGTCCCGTTTTTTAAGGGCCACATCCAAGCTGCCGTAATACTGCCGGGGGTCCCGGCACAGAATGGTAATGTCCCGGTAGCGCATGCCTTCCGCCGCCAGCCGCCGGATGCTGGCCGCCACATATTCAGCCTCTTCAAACACGTCCCGCGCTTGAAAGACCTCCACCCCCTGGTGGTCCGGGGCGGGCAGAGCGTCCTGGGGGCAGAAGAGCTGGGCCTCCAGCAGCTTGAGGTTCTCGTTGTGAAAGCGGGGCGCGCCGGTGAGCACCACGGGGGGCAGCACCTTCACCCCGTTATCCTCCGCCAGCCGGGTGAGCCGGAAGCGGGTACGGTCCACCAGGGCGAACAGCCCGGAAGGATCGTCCTGGGAGAGGCCGTCGGTGCACAGGGACACCAGCACATGGTCTGCCTGACGGATCAGCTCCTCCAACACCCGCAGCTCTTGAACCGTGAACCCCTCAAAAGAATCCACCGCGATGGTTTGCCCCTGGAACAGGCCGCCCCCTTCCAAGGCCTGGCGCAGGCGGGTCAGGTCGTCCCGGGAGTCCAGAAAGGAGCCCTCCACCAGGGCCTCATAGGCCCCATAAATCAGCCCCAGCTCCCGCAGCTTTTGGGAGAGCCCCGCCCTGGGCAAAGCCCCGGCGGTCTGGGTAAGCTGGGCGGGGGAAATGCCGCAGAGCTTCATCTCGTTGACCGCGGTGAGCATCAAATCCGTCACCCGGCCGGACTTAGCGGCGCTGCGGTAAACCTCTAGATGATCCTCGCAGGCGGCAATGGCGCAGGCCATTAAGATGCGCCGCCCCCCATCGCTGAGCCGGCAGCCCGCCGCGCCCCCCAGCCGCCGGAACACGGTCTCAGCCAGCCGGGTGAAGCTGTACACCCCGGTGGCATTGGCCCGCTGGGGCCCGGCCAGGGCCAGCATGGCCTTCTCCGTGGCAAAGGTGTATTGCTCCGGAACCAGCATCAAACCGCTTTTCCCCTTAAGGCTTTGTTCCGCCAGATAGCGGCGCAGATATTCGGTTTTACCGCTTCCGGCCCGGCCAATGACGAATTGCAGCATAACCCCGCCCCCTTTTGCTCCATTATACCCCAAAACACGGCGGGCTGCAAGACCTTGAGGCTCCGCCTCAAACTCCGCAACCTTTGAAAAGGTTGACGAAACTTTTGAACGTTTGCCGGGGGCGGTAGGAGGCAGTTTAGCGCTCGGTTTGGGGCTAGTTGGGTGGGCGGCGAAGCGGCGGGCTGAGGGAGGCAAGTACGCTTGCGGCATTTACCCCAGCCAGTGTTTGAATTCCTCGAACCATTCGGCCAGTTTGAAGCCCACCTTGTACTGGGATTGGGCGGCTTCCCGCTGTTCCTCCGGCAAAAGGGCCAGAGGGTCCTCCTCCCCGGCGGCGGGCAGGCAGAGGGCCGGGAAGACCACGCACCACCAGTTGTGCCCCGCCCCTTGGCCGATGACCACCCGCAGGGCCCGGTAGCGTCCCGCTGGAAGGGTGAAGCCCTCATACTCCTTGGTGGGGAAATACTGCTCCGTCACCTGGGCCACAGCCCGGTCCTCCGCCCCCCACTGGGCAATGACTTTCTGGGCCGCTTGGGTGATGGATTCCAGGTGGGTGCAGACCTGAAAATTAGCTTCTTCCAAAGTGCCAGCCCCAGCGCAGTACCTGGCCGCCTCCTCCAGCACCGCGTCCCGCACGGCCAGCTTCAGGGCCTGGTCCTCCGGGCTGTCCGAATTGGCCACCACATGCAGCCGCAGGACGCTTTCTGGCAACTGCTCCGCCGCCGCGGCTGTGCGCAGCCAGCCCAGGAGCAGCGTCAGCAGAAAGCCGCAGGCCAGGACCCGGGGCAGGATTTTAGCATTTTCTTTTATGTTCCAAAACTTCATGGCTGTTACCGCCTTTCCAGATTCTGGAAGGAGTATGGCCCCCTTGGCGCGCCCTCATACACCTTTTCCTTCCTTTTGCCGGAAAAATGTGGTATACTAATAGTAAACGTACTTGAAAATCGGTATTTACTGACTTTCAAGCAGGGCGGCGCGGGCACAACCGCGCCGCCAGGTTCAAAAGAGGTATCACCGCTTTTGAACTGCGTTAACGATACCTCCAAGACAGAAGCATCTCCGTTTTTTGAAAGGATTTTTATGAAAGAAGTCATCCTCGACGCCCTGCTGGACTCTTTGAAGAACCTCCCCTTTCTTTTCGGCGCCTACCTGCTCCTTGAGTTTTTAGAGCACCGCGCCAGCCAGCGCCTAACCGCCGCCCTCTCCAAGCCCGGACCCTGGGGGCCGCTGGGTGGGGCTCTGCTGGGCTGCGTACCCCAGTGCGGCTTCTCTGTGGCCGCCGCCAACTTCTACGCTGGCCGCTTGATTTCCCCTGGAACCCTGCTGGCGGTTTTTCTGGCCACTTCGGATGAGGCTATCCCCATTTTGTTCAGCCGCCCGGGGGCGCTGCCCATTTTGCTCCGTCTTCTGGGGGTCAAGCTGGCTGCCGCCGCTTTTTTCGGCCTGCTGACGGATTTTATCTTCAAGCGCTTCCTCCGCCCTTCTTCGGGCCAGCCCTTCCAGGACCTGTGCCAGGAATGCGGCTGTGAAGAAAAAGGCCTGGCACGCTCCGCCTTGCGGCATACCGTCCAGGTGTTCCTGTTTCTGCTGCTCACCAATCTGGTTTTGGGCAGCGCCATCTTTTGGGTGGGTGACGAGGCCATCTCCCGGGTGCTGCTTTCCGGCAGCCTGTTTCAGCCCCTGCTGGCGGCTTTGCTGGGTTTTGTCCCCAACTGCGCCGCTTCCGTTATCCTGACAGAGCTGTATCTCACCGGCTCCCTCTCCTTCGGCTCGGCGGTGGCGGGCCTGTGCACCGGGGCTGGGCTGGGGCTGGCGGTGCTGTTCCGCGTGAACAAAAACTGGAGGGAAAACCTTTGGCTTCTGCTGGCCCTTTATGCCTGCGCTGTCCTTACGGGTTTTTTCTGCGCGCTTTTGCCGGTGTAGCGGGGGATTTTCTCCTTAACCGCGCCAAAAATAGCAAAGAAGGACCCGCTCCCTGGCGGATGGATTCCGCCTGGGAACAGGTCCTTTCGCGCTGAGGCCAGCCCAGCGCTTCTCAGCGTCTTTTAAGAACCGGCAGCCCCCTCGGGCTTCCGGTTTTTCTTGTAGAGCAGATGGAGGCCTTCCAGCATCAAATTGCCGTCATAGTGCAAAGGCTCCCGGCAGTAGGGGTGCACCACGGCCATCAGGCCTCCTGTGGCCACAGCGGTAACCGGGCAGCCCAGCTCCTCCCCGGTCCGGCGGATCAGCCCGTCGATCATAAAGGCGCTGCCATATACCGCTCCCGCCTGCATGCAGTCAATGGTGTTGCTGCCAATGAACCGCTCCGGCGGGCCCAGGTGGATGTAGGGCAGCTGGGCCGCCCGGGCGCTGAGGGCGTCCACCGAGAGGCGCAGGCCGGGGATGATCATGCCCCCCAGGTAGGCCCCGGTCTCATCGATGACGGACATGGTGGTGGCGGTGCCCATATCGAAAATCGCCAGCGGCGGCGGATACTTGGCCAGGGCCGCTACCGCGTCCACCACCAGGTCCGCGCCCAGCTGGGCCGGGTTGTCCATGCGGATGTTCAGCCCGGTCTTGAGCCCCGCGCCCACGCAGAGGAAGCCGCGGCCCGTCATCAGCTCCATGGCGTCCTTCATCACCTTTCTCAGCTCCGGCACCACGCTGGACAAAATGCCGCCGGAAATCTCCCCCGGGGCGATGCCCCGGTTTTTCAGCAGGCCCGCTACCAGCAGGCAGTATTCGTCGGCGGTCTGGTCCCGGTTGGTGTGCAGCCGCACCGTGAGGATCAGCTTTTCCTCCTGCCAGCAGCCCAGCACCGTGTTGGTGTTGCCAATATCAATGGTCAGTATCATCCGTTTTCTCCTTTTGGGTGGGATGCTCCGGCAGGCTTTGGCCCTTGCGCAGACCCGGGTCCACCCGCAAAATCCGCTCTAGCCCCAGGCAGACCACCGGCGTTAAAAGGGCGGCGGCAATGGCCTCGGGCACGCCGTTGGCAAAGGACAAGGTGAGGATCATCCCAGCGGCCAGGTCATGGGCCACGCCCTGAGCGGCGGCAAAGGCGTCCCCCAGCACCAGGCCCATCAGGCCCATGACCAGCCCGGTGTTGACCGCCGAGCCCACCGCTCCGGCCAAACCATAACCAATGCCCCGCAGCGCCAAGCTGCTTTTGGAGAGGCTCCGGAAGCCCCAGGCTACAAACCAGGGGGCCACGCCCACCAGAATCCGGGGCGCAAAGCAGATGGCCAGCGCCCAGAAAGAGCCATGGTTTTCCCCAGGCAGAGGCACCAGCGGCGAAAAGGCGAAGCTCAGCAGGCTGGGGGCCATGGTGTTCTTCCACAGGCTGATGGCCCCAAAAACGGCCCCTAAAAAAGCGCCTTTCTTCGGCCCCAGCAGCACCGAGCCGATGATCACCGGCACATGGAGGATGGTGGCTTTGAGAATGGGCAGGTCGATAAGGCCCAGGGGCGTGAAGCCCATCACCAGCAGCAGGGCCGTAAACAGGGCGGTGAGCACCAGGTCTTGCAGCTTTTGGGCGCTCTGGGGTTTCGGGACGGAATTTGTCATAATCATTACCTCCTGCTGCCGCTCCCATGGGGATGCGGCGCGTTTGTAGTCTGCCCCGGCGCGGTGCGTTCCAGTCCTGTCCGGCAGGTACAGGCTGGACCCTGCGCCATTGGGGCGGTTCCTATTATATCCGCTCCGCCGGCATTTTGCAAGGGGGCGGGGGGCTTGTTTTTTGGTTTCTGCCTGGGGTTTGGTTCCTTTCTTCTTTTATTCTTTACATCCCGGCGCAAATTTGGTATACTAGATATTGTTAGCTTGTTCCCTCTCCCCTACTCTGCTTCGTTATGTAAACAAGGAGGCCTACTTGTGAAACAAAAAACTGTCGTCTTGGGCGTAACCGGCGGCATCGCCTGCTATAAATCCGCCGCCCTGGCTTCCAAGCTCACCCAGCGCGGCTACCATGTGGAGGTGGTAATGACCAAAAACGCCACGGAGTTCATCCTCCCCCACACCTTTGAGTCCCTCACCCACACCCGGGCCATGGTGGATACCTTTGACCGGAACTTTCAAAGCCATGTGGAGCACGTTGCCCTGGCCGACAAGGCGGACCTGCTCCTGGTGGCCCCCGCCACGGCGAACATCATCGCCAAAGCCGCCCACGGCATTGCCGATGACATGCTCTCCACCACCATTCTGGCCTGCGACTGCCCCAAGCTCGTTGCCCCGGCCATGAACACCCGCATGTACCAAAACCCCGTCACCCAGGATAATCTCAATATCCTCCGCCGGTACGGCTGGCAGATTATTGAGCCCGCTACCGGGCGGCTGGCCTGCGGCGCGGTGGGCGCCGGCAAAATGCCCGAGCCCGAGGACCTGCTGGAGGCTGTGGACCACGCCATCCGCTGCGGCAAGGACCTCTCCGGCCTGCGGGTGCTGGTTACCGCCGGGCCTACCCAAGAGGCCCTGGACCCGGTGCGGTATCTGACCAACCATTCCACCGGAAAAATGGGGTATGAAATCGCCCGGGCCGCCGCCGCCCGGGGGGCTTTGGTCACTCTGGTCAGCGGCCCCACAGCCTTAAAACCGCCCGCCTATGTGGACTGCGTGGACGTGGTCAGCGCGGAGGAGATGTTTCAGGCCGTCACCGGGCGGGCCAGTGAGCAGGATATCATCATCAAAGCCGCCGCCGTGGCTGATTACCGCCCAGGGGAAACCGCGGACCACAAAATAAAGAAGGCCGAAGGCCAGGGCATGGCCCTGACCTTGGAGCGCACCCAGGATATCCTCCTCTGGCTGGGGGAGCATAAAAAACCGGGACAGTTCCTGTGCGGCTTCAGCATGGAGACAGAAAACCTCATAGAGAACAGCCGGAAAAAACTGCAAAAGAAAAACCTGGATCTGGTCGCCGCCAACTCTCTGCGCCAGGAGGGCGCGGGCTTTGGGGGTTCCACCAATGTGCTGACGCTGGTCTCGCCGGAGGGCGAAGAGCCCCTGCCGCTTATGAGCAAGGAGGAGGCCGCCCACCGGCTGCTGGACCGCATTGGGGAACTGCGGGGCGGCCGCCATGCCTGACGCCGCCATGCCCGCTTTCCGGCTGAAAGCCAGGCTTTGGAAGGGGCTGCGGACCCTGCTTTTGCCCGTGCTGCTGGCCGGAGCCCTGACCGCCGCTCTGTTTGTGGTGGTCAACGGGGCGCCCTTGTGGGGCGTGCCAAGCCCCCGGCAAGTGGCCAGCGTCACGGTGGCCCATACTGGGGAAGCGCCCCAAACCTACACGGACCCAGAACAGATTGAGCTGGCGGTGAAGCTGCTGAACACCCTAAACTACCTGCCCTTCACGCCCCCCTCGGAGAGCTCTGTGGGAGTGGGCCCTGACGTGACTATCACGTATACTTTGCGGGATGGCCGGGAGCTTTCCGCCGGGGCCAACTGGATCACCGGCTGGTGGAACGGGGAAGCCCGCCACCTAAAGCAGCCGGACCTGTTCGTCAACTTGACCCAGGGGCTGTTCCCGCCCTCCTATCCTTAACGCAGTTCAAAAGAGGTGACGCCTCTTTTGAACCTGGCGCGCGGGCGTGCCCGCGCCGCCCTGCTGGAAAATCAGAAAATACCGATTTTCCAGTGCGTTTACTATCATACTCCGGCAGACGTAAAATCATATAAACACAGGAGGAACCATCATGTTCAAGGACTTAATGGATACCATCGGCTTTGTGTCCGCCCAGGACCCCGCTGTGGGCGCGGCCATGGACAAGGAGCTGGCCCGCCAGCGCCGCAACCTGGAGCTCATCGCCTCGGAGAATATCGTCTCCCCGGCGGTGATGGCCGCTATGGGCACTGTGCTCACCAACAAGTACGCCGAGGGCTACCCGGCCCACCGGTATTACGGGGGCTGCGTCCATGTGGACGAGGTGGAAGACATCGCCCGGGACCGGGCCTGCCGGCTCTTTGGGGCGGACCACGCCAATGTGCAGCCCCACTCCGGGGCCCAGGCCAACCTGGCGGTGTATTTCGCCCTGCTGCAGCCCGGCGACACGGTGCTGGGCATGAACCTTTCAGAAGGCGGCCACCTGTCCCACGGCTCCCCGGTGAATATGTCCGGCGCGCTGTACAACTTTGTGGCCTATGGCGTGGACCCGGACACGGGCCGCATTGACTATGACAAGGTGATGGACCTGGCCATGAAGGAGAAGCCCAAGCTCATTGTGGCCGGCGCCAGCGCCTATGCCCGGGCCATCGACTTTGCAAAGTTCCAGGAGATTGCCCAGGCCTGCGGGGCCAAGCTGATGGTGGACATGGCCCACATCGCCGGCCTGGTGGCCGCGGGCCAGCACCAGAACCCGGTCCCCTACGCGGACATCGTAACCACCACCACCCACAAGACCCTCCGGGGCCCCCGGGGCGGGCTCATCCTGTGCAAGGAGGAGTACGCCAAGCAGATTGACAAGGCTATTTTTCCCGGCACCCAGGGCGGGCCGCTGATGCATATCATCGCCGCCAAAGCCGTATGCTTAGGCGAGGCCCTGAGCCCCGCGTTCCAGGCCTATGGCGAACAGGTGGTGAAAAACGCCGCCGCCCTGGCCCAGGGGCTGATGAGCCGGGGCGTAAAGCTGGTCTCCGGCGGCACCGACAACCACCTGATGCTGGTGGACTTGAAGGGCCTGGAGCTTACCGGCAAAGAGCTGGAACGGCGGCTGGACGAGATCTACATCACCGCCAACAAGAATACCGTGCCCGGCGAACCCCGCAGCCCCTTTGTCACCAGCGGCGTGCGGCTGGGCACCCCCGCCGTAACCACCCGGGGCCTGCTGGAGGCCGATATGGACGAAATTGCCGCCTGCATCGCCCTGTGCATGGAGGACGGCTTTGAAGAAAAGATGGAAGCCCTGCGCGGACGGGTGGACAGCATCTGCGGCCGGTACCCCCTGTACGGCTGATTCCCCGCCCCGCGCCCGCCCATGAAAGGAGCGAACTATGAAACCAATCGTTCTTGGAAATATCACATACGGCATGTACGCCATTGGGGTCAAAGGCCAGCAGGGCCCCAGCGCCTGCATCGTCAACACGGTGATGCAGGTGACCAAAACCTCTCCCTCCGCCCCGCCTCTGGTGGCCCTCTCCATGAACACGGAGAACTACAGCTGCCAGTGCATTGAGGAGAGCGGCGTGTTTACCATCTCCGTACTCTCCGAGCAGACCCCCGCCACGGTGATCGGCGCCCTGGGCTTCACCTCCGGGCGGCATGGGGGCAAGCTGGACAACATCCGCCACAAGGTGCTGATGGAGGGCGTGCCGGTCATTAAGGAAAACACCTGCTGCTGGTTCCTCTGCCAGGTTAAGGCCAAGCTGGCCACAGGCGGCCAAGAGCTCTTTGTGGCGGAGATCATCGCCGGAAGCGACGAGACCGCCGGAGTGGAGTCCGCCGGAAAGCACGAGAAGCTTAAGCCCATGACCTACCAGTACTATGTGGAGCAGCTGGGCGGCGTCTCTCCCCAAAAGGCTCCCACCTACCTGCCCAACCAACTGAGCGGCCAGCGCATTACGGGCGAACGCTTTGTGTGCTCGGTGTGCGGCTATGAGTACAAGGACCCCAACTTCGGCTTCGAGGAGCTGCCCGCCGACTGGTCCTGCCCCATCTGCAAAATGCCCAAGAAAGCCTTTGTGCGGAAAAAATAACGGGAAGTGAACCAGATGGAACGAAAAATAAAAGGACTCGCCCTGCTGCTGTTCAGCATCCTGCTGACCCTGGGTTTTAACGCAATGGGCTGGACCTGGTTCGACTTCGCTTTCTTTGAAATCTGGTGGGCGGCCATATTCATCCTGCTGGGAGCCGTTGGCCTGGCGATGGCGCTATGGCCGGAGGACAAGTAGAGGAGGGGAGAGCCCGTGATTGTGTATCATATGAGCGCCGCGCCCGCCAAGGCCGCAGCGGACCTGACCCACTGCCCGCGGGGGACCGGATGACTGAAATGGAAACCGCGTTTGCAAGAGAAGAACTGCTCCTGGGCCGGGAAGCCCTGGAGCGCCTGGAAAAAGCCCGGGTGGCTGTGTTCGGCCTGGGCGGCGTGGGGGGCCATGCCGCTGAGGCCCTGGTGCGCTGCGGAGTGGGGGCAGTGGATTTAATTGATGGGGACGTGTACAGCGTCACCAACTTGAACCGCCAGCTCTTTGCCACCACCGCTACGCTGGGCCAGCTTAAAGTCCAAGCCGCCGCCCAGCGGCTGCGGGAGATCTCCCCCGCCCTCCGGCTGGTGGAGCATCCCTTTTTCTACGCCCCCGGGACCCGGCTGGACTTTGCCCCCTTTGACTACATTCTGGACTGCATCGACAATATGACCGCAAAACTGGCCCTGATTGAGCGGGCCGTGGGAGAGGGCGTACCCATTCTCAGCGCCATGGGGGCGGGCAACAAGCTGGACCCCACCGCCTTCCAGGTAGCGGACCTTTATGAGACCAGCATGTGCCCCCTGGCCCGCATTTTGCGCAAGGAGCTGCGCAAGCGGGGGGTTAACCGGCTGAAGGTGGTGTATTCTCAGGAGCCTCCCCGGCCTGTGGAGGCCTTACCCGGCGCGGACCGGCCCGTACCCGGCAGCGTGGCCTTTGTGCCCTCTGTGGCGGGGCTCATTATGGCCGGGGAATGCGTCAAAGACTTGATTCAAATGGAGGGACGCCCATGACCCCGGCGGAACGGGCTCCATGGAGCCTGACCAAAAAATACCGCAAAACCATCTGGGCCCCTTTTGTGGCCGGAATCAAAACCTACCAGCTGCTGGAAGAGGGGGACCGGGTGGCTGTGTGCGTCTCGGGGGGCAAGGATTCCATGCTCCTGGCGGTGCTGATGCGGCTGCTTCAGCGGCACTCGGATTTCCCCTTCGGGCTGGAATTTTTGGCCATGGACCCTGGCTACAGCCCCCAAAACCGGGCCCGTCTGGAGGCCAACGGGGCCCTTTTGGGCCTGGACCTGCACATTTTTGAGACGGACGTGTTTCAAGTGGCGGACTGGGCGGAGAAGAATCCCTGCTACCTGTGCGCCCGCATGCGCCGGGGGCATCTTTACAAGCGGGCCCGGGAGCTGGGCTGCAATAAAATCGCCTTAGGCCACCACTTTAACGATGTGATTGAAACCACGGTGCTGGCCATGTTTTACGGGGCCCAGCTGCAATGCATGCCCCCCAAGCTCCACAGCGCCAACTATCCCGGCATGGAGCTGATCCGCCCCCTATACCGGGTGCATGAGGAGGCTATTTTGGCCTGGATGCGGTACAATGAGCTGGAATTTTTGCAGTGTGCCTGCCGGTTTACGGAGAAAGCCGCTCCCTGCGGCGGCTCCAAGCGGCAGGAAGTAAAGGAGCTGCTGGCCCGGCTGAAAGAGACCAACCCCAATATTGAAAAAAATGTGTTTCAAAGCCTTCACGCGGTGTGCCTGGACACCTTCCCGGGCTACAAAACCAGCGGCGGGGAGCACAGCTTTTTGGAGGGGTACAACGCAAAAGGGACCCGCTGAGGGTCCCCTTTTTATGCAGGAGGATGTTTATGAAGCCAATTGTGGAACTTTTCTTGACCTTTTTCAAAATCGGCCTTTTCACCTTCGGCGGAGGCTATGCCATGATCTCCGTGGTGGAGGACCAATGTGTGGAGCGGAAAAAATGGATTACCCAAGAGGAAATGGTTCAAATGACCGTCCTGGCGGAGTCCACCCCAGGGCCTGTGGCCATTAACGCCGCCACCTATGTGGGCTTTCAGCGGGCGGGGCTTTCCGGGGCCGCTGCGGCTACCCTGGGAGTGGTGCTGCCCTCCTTCGGCGTTATTTTTCTCATCTCCCAATTCTTAGAGGGCTTTTTGGAGATTCCCCTCATTGCCAGCGCCTTCCAAGGGATTAAGCTGGGCGTGGGGGTGCTCATTTTCCGCACCGGCCTGCAAATGGCCTTAAAAGCGAAAATGGGCCCCCTGGCAAAGGGTATCTTCCTGGCCAGCTTTTTGGCCATGCTGGCGGCCGGCCTCTTCTCCCTGCCGGTTTCATCGGTGGCCTTGCTGGTGCTGGCTGGGATTCTCGGCTTTTCCGTCTACTGGGCAAAGGGGGCCGCAAAATGATCTACCTCAAGCTGTTTCTGGGTTTTCTCAAGGTGGGCTGCTTCTCCTTCGGCGGGGCCTACGCGGCCATTCCCCTTATTCGGGACGTGGTGCGGGGCTATGGCTGGATGACCGAGGACCAGCTGGCCTATATGATCGCGGTCAGCGAGTCCACCCCTGGACCCATTATGGTTAATCTGGCCACATTTACAGGAGCCACCCAGGCCGGACTGGCGGGAGCGGCTCTGGCTACCTTTGCGGTGGTGCTGCCAGCCTTTCTGGTTATTCTGCTGGCCGCCACGGTGCTGCGCCGCCTAATGGACAGCTCTGGGGTTCAAGCGGTGCTGAAGGGGCTGGCCCCCTGCGTCACAGGCATCATTCTGGCCACAGGCGCCTGTATGATCGTAGGCAGTCTCTCCGGACCCCAAGGCTTGGACTTACCGGCCCTGGTTCTCACGGCGGTTTTGGCGGGCGTCCTGCTGTTCAGCCAAAAGGTGCTGCGCAAAAAAATCTCCCCGATTTTGTTAATCCTACTGTCCGCCGGGCTGGGGGTGCTGATTTACGGCCTTGCGCCCCTGCTGGCCTAAGCCCCTTAGGCCTCTTCCAGGGGGAAGCCGAAGTACCGCACCGCGTTGTTGTAACACACATCCTTGACCAGCCGGGTGAGCTTGGCCGGGTTGTATGGGTACTCCCCGTTCTCCACCCAGCCCCCAATCAGGCCGCAGAAGACCCGGCGGAAGTACTCGTGGCGGGGATAGGAGAGGAAGCTGCGGGAATCGGTGAGCATGCCCAAAAAGTTGCCCAAAAGGCCCAGGTTCGCCAGAGAGGTCATCTGGCGGCGCATGCCCTCCTTGTGGTCGTTGAACCACCAAGCCGCGCCCTGCTGGACCTTGCCCACTGCCGGGGCGTCTTGGAAACAGCCGATCATGGCCCCGATCACCGGGTCGTCGCCGGGGTTGAGGCTGTACAGAATGGTCTTGGGCAAAGCGTTGCGGCTGGAAAGGGCGTTCAGCAGGCTTAGGGCCTGCCCCGCCGGTGCGCAGGGGCCCATCGCGTCGAAACCGGTGTCTGGGCCCACCTGCTGGAACATGGCGCTGTTGTTGTCCCGGATCACCCCGAAGTGAAGCTGCATGGCCCAGCCCCGCTGCGCATATTCGCCGCCTAAGAACAGCAGGCAGGCGGTTTTAAAACGCAGCTCCTCCTCCCGGCTGACGGTCTGGCCATTCAGCCGCTTGGCGAAAATGGCGCCAGCCTCCTCCTCGGTGGCAGGGGCGTACATCAGGTATTCCAGGCCGTGGTCCGAGAGGCGGCAGCCCAGGGCGGCAAAGTAGTCCATACGGGTGCGCAGGGCGGCTTTCCAGTCCTCAAAGCTGGCGATTTTCCGGCCAGCCGCCTCCCCCAGCTGGGCCAGGTAATCCAAGTAGCCGGGCTTTTCCAGGCCCATGGCCTTGTCCGGCCTCCATGCGGGCAGAACCTGCACAGGGAAGCTCCGGTCCTCTTTCAGAAGCCGGTGCCACTTTAAATCGTCCGCCGGGTCGTCGGTGGTACACAGCAGCGTAACATGAGAGCGGAGAATCAGATTCCGCACGGACATGTCCGGTTCTCGCAGCTTTTGGTTGCACAGCTCCCAGACCTCTTGGGCGGTTTCCGCGCCCAGAACGCCGGTGTAGCCGAAAAAACGCCGGAGCTCCAGGTGGCTCCAATGAAAGAGGGGGTTGCCGATGGCCCTGTCCAGGGTTTCGGCCCATTTCTGGAACTTCTCCCGGTCCGGGGCGTCGCCGGTGATGTAAGCCTCCTCCACGCCGTTGGAACGCATCTGCCGCCACTTGTAATGGTCGCCCCCCAGCCAGACTTGGGTGATGGTTTCAAACTGCCGGTCCTGGTAGATTTCCTGGGGATCAATGTGGCAGTGGTAGTCCAAAATGGGCATTTGGGCGGCGGTTTGGTGGTAGAGCTCCTGGGCGGCGGGCGTGTCCAGAAGGAAGTTGCCGTCAAGGAAGGGTTTCATAATAGGACCTCCAATCCTATGTTTGATTTGAAATCATTATACTGGAAACCAGAAGATTTGTCCACCCAAATTGAGGAAGCCGCGCCGGGGAGGCTTGGGCCTCGGGCTTCCTTGCCATTTACCGCCTCCCCGATTGGGAATTTCTTGACAGCCAGGCAAATCAGTTGTATTATAAATTCATACCAGCCCTGGTCTTTCATCCCAGTCCTGTAAGGAGTGTTTCGTTTTGTCAAAGAAAAAAATCATGATAATCGCCCTCGCCCTGGTTCTCCTTCTCTCTGCCTCCTTTACCTGTTGGAAGCTGATGGACTACCACAAAGGCGCTACGGACTACCGCGAGGCCGCCGCTTTGGCCCTGGGCGGCTTCGCCAACACCCGCAAGCCCTCTGCGGCTTCTTCCCCGGCCCAGGCTTCTTCCACCGCCGCCGAAGTTTCCTCCCCCGAGGCTTCGGCCTCCAGCGCCTTAGAGAATGCCGCCGCTTCTGAAGAGCCCTCTGAAGAAGCCTCTGCCAGTTCCTCCGCAGATGAGGAGCCCATCTCTTCTCAAGAGCCTGCCAGCAGCGTCCCGGAGTCCACTCCGTCCGAGGACCTGGACGAGCCCAGCGAGCCGGAAGATACGCCCTCGCCCACCGGGACTCCCGCCCCGCCGGTGGACGAGTTTGCCCAAAGCCTGGCCCAAATTGACCTGGAAGCCCTGCAAAAGGTGAATCCCCAGGTGATTGGCTGGATCTGCATTCCGGACACCGAGGTAAACTACCCCCTCCTGCAAGCGGAAGACAACCAGCATTACTTAAACTACACCTGGAAAAACGAGCGCAGCTCCGTGGGCTCCATCTTTTTGGAGCACACCAACAAGCCGGATTTCAGCGGCTTCAACACCCTGGTTTACGGCCACCAGATGGCCGACGGCTCCATGTTCGGCCGCTTGGAGCGCTATGCGGACAAGAGCTACTGGGAAGAGCATCCGAATATCTATATTGCCACAAAAGAGGGCGTGTTCCGCTATGATGTGTTCGCCGCTTTCCGGGTGGGTATCGAGGACATTGTCTACCAGCTGGACCTGGAAAAGCGAAAGGCCCAGCAGAAGCTTATTGATTTCTGTTTGGAGCAGTCCACCATTGATACGGGCATCCAGCCCAGCCCCAAGGAAAATGTGGTCACCCTTTCCACCTGCACGGGCTGGGGCTATTCCCAGCGCTGGGTGGTGGTGGGAACCTGCACGCTGAGCCCTCGGGAGGACAGCGAACCAGCCGCCTCCCCCGCCCCGAAAGAATCGTAAACTGTGGACCGGCCCTATATAGTTAAACGCAGTTCAAAAGAGGTGATACCTCTTTTGAACCTGGCGGCACGGGCATGCCTGCGCCGTTCTGCTTGAAAATCGCTAGGTACCGATTTTCAAGCGCGTTTACTATAAAAGAAGCATCCCCCAAGCAAGCTGCCTGGGGGATGCTTCTTTTATTTCAGGATGAAAGCTTTAGTCCTCTTTGGAATACAGGGGATGATAGCACAGCACCTTGCGCTCAGGCCCTAAGAAGGTCTCTTTGGGGCGCTCCTTGCGGCACTCATCCGTGGCGTAGGGGCAGCGGGGCGCAAATTTGCAGTAGGAGATGGAGTATTCCTTATCCTCCATCTCAGGCATCACCAGGTCTTCCTTCCACTTGTCGCCTACACGGGGCACCGCGTTCATCAGCAGCTCGGTGTAGGGATGGGCCGGGTTATCCATAATCTCCTTGGCCGGGCCGTACTCAATGAGGCAGCCGCGGTACAGGGTGGCAATGTAATCCGACACATAATAGGCGGTGGAAAGGTCGTGGGTGATGTAAATAAAGGATACCTTGTACTTATCCTTCAGCTCTTTGAACAGGTTGACGATGTTCATCTTCATGGAGGCGTCAATGGCCGCCACAGGCTCGTCAGCGATGATCAGCTTGGGCCGGGTGATCAGGGCCCGGGCAATGGACACGCGCTGCAGCTCGCCGCCAGAGAACTGGGTGGGGTACTTGCCCTTCACCACGGCCAGCGACATGCCCACGCTCTTCAAGGCATCGTCCACCAGCTTGTTGGCCTCGTCCTTGTTTTTGGCAATGCCCAGGCGCAGGGCGGTGTTAAAGAGGTAGGTATCCACAGCCTTGCGGGCGGAGAAGGACTCGTAGGGGTTCTGGAAAATAGGCTGCACATCCAGTTTAAACTGGAGGGGATCGTAGCTCTTCTTGTCCGCGAAGTCCTTGCCGTTGAGGGTAATGGTGCCCATGTCGGCCGTATGCAGGCGCAGAATCATCTTGCACAGGGTGGACTTGCCGCAGCCGGACTCGCCCACCACAGACAGAATAACCGGCTTGTCGGCATCGATGGACAGGGTAACATCGTCCACCGCTACCAGCTTTTTGCCGCGGAGCATGCCGCCGATGCGGAATATCTTACTGACGTTTTTGACTTCAAGCAATTTCTCAGCCATCGATCTTCCCCCCTTCGTTGAGAATATGGCAGGCCGCGAAGCGTCCGGGCTTTACCTCGGTAAACTTGGGCACTTCCTGACGGCAGCGGTCGGTGGCATGGGGGCAGCGGGGCGCGAAGCGGCATCCCGGAGGGGGATTTTTCAGCGCTGGCGGCCGCCCGGGAATGCCCACCTTCTGGCTCTTATCGCCCACGCGGGGCAGAGCGCCCACCAGCATCCGGGTATAGGGATGCACCGGGTCGTTGAAGATGTCCTCCGTGTCGCCCAGCTCGATGATGGAGCCAGAATACATGATGGCCATGCGGTCGGTAATCTGGTAGTGCACGCCCATGTCGTGGCTGACGATGATCAGGCTGTTCTTCAGCTGCTTTTGCAGGCGCATCAGCATCATCAAAATGCCCCGCTGCACCACCACGTCCAAAGCGGTGGTGGGCTCGTCGGCCAGCACCAGGTTGGGGGCCATGAAGGTGGCCAGGGCGATGATCACGCGCTGGCGCATACCGCCGGAAAGCTGGAAGGGATAGGCCTCCAGCACATCGGGAGAGAGGCTGAGCTCTTCCAAATACTTTGCCACGCGCTCCAGGGTCTGGGCCTCGGTCTCGTTCTTCTTATCCTCTTTGGGAATGGAATCTAAAAATTGCTTTTTCAGCCGGATAATGGGGTTCAGCACGCTCTGGGCGGCCTGGGGCACATAGGAGATGTTGTTCCACCAGGTCTTGCGGATCTCCCCGGTCTCGTAGGAGAATTTCGCTCCGTTCTTTTCGCCGCTTAGCACAACCTTGCCCTGGTCAATGACCAGCGGGTACTCGATGATGTCGTAAAGAGTCTTCAGCAGGGTGGTCTTGCCGCAGCCGGACTCGCCGGCGATGCCGAAGATCTCGTTGTCGCGGACTGTAAAGTCCAGGTCTTTGATGACATGTACATCCCCGTCGATGGTTTTGTAAGAAGCGGACAGATTCTCGACTTTCAGCATAATCGTTACCGTCCTCTCTTCATGGATAGATAGTCATTGTAGCCGGTGATCAGCATGAACAGGCCGATGAACAGAATCACCGTGGCCACGATGGGCGAGCCGATCCACAGCCATTGCTTGTTGAAAATGGCGTTGTACTGCCGGGCCCAGTTGATCATGTTGCCCAGGGACACCAGGTTGCCGGGAGAAAGGCCCAGAACCGCCAGGCTGGACTCGGAGCCAATTGCCGACAGGGTGGCGTTCATAAAGTTGGAGAGGGACCAGGTCAGGGCATAGGGCAGAATCTCGGTGACAACGATCTGCACCGTGCCCTCGCCGGAGAAGCGGGCGGTGTGGATGAAGTCCCGCTCCTTGATGGTCAGGGACATGGAGCGGATCTGCCGGCTGGGCCAGGCCCAGGCGAACATGGCCAGGGTCAGGGCCATCAAAATCACGGTGGCGTTGCCCTTCATCAGAGAGGTCATCAAGATCAAGATGGGCAGGGAGGGGATGACCACGAAGGTATCGGTGATGATCATGAGGGTCCGGTCCAGAGCGCCGCCGGCAAAGCCGGAGAGCAGGCCCACGAAAACGCCCACCACGGTGCCAATGGCGGCCACGATCAAGCCGATGGCCAGAGAGTTGTGGATGGCCTCGATGAGCAGCCAGAACACGTCCTGGCCCTGGCTGGTGGTGCCCAGGGGATGGGCCCCGCTGGCGCCCAGGCCTTTGTCGTAAGTACTAAAGGTGAAGGGGTTGATGTGGGGGATATAGTACACGATGAAGCCCAGGATGAAGAAGAAAATGGTGATGATCAAACCGAATTTCAGGCGGAAATTCGCGTTTTTCCAGAATTTCTTGAAAGCTGCCATGTGTTGTCCCCCCCTTTAGCTGTAACGAATGCGCGGATCGATGAAGGGATAGACCAGGTCAACGATCAGCGTGGCAGTGGAAATGGCGACAATCGAGATGGTAATGGTGCCCAGAATCATGTTGTAGTCCGCCTGTAAAATGGCGTTCTGAATCAGCGTGCCCACGCCGGGATAGCCGAAGATGATCTCCGTCATGATGGAGCCGCCGAACACGCCGCCCAGGCTCATGGCCAGCGCGGTAATCTGGGTCAGAATGGAGTTGCGCAGCACATAGCTGCGGCCAATGGTGGCCTCGGACAGGCCCCGGTAGCGGGCGAACATAACGAAGTCTTCCTCAGCGGTGGTGCCAGCCAGAGACTTCATGGAGATGATCCACCAGCCGGTGCCCAGCAGCAGCAGGGAGATGGCCGGCAGAATGGAGGCCCAAACCAGGGAGCCGAACCAGGTGGCAAAATCCGCGTTCAGCTTGATGTTCGCCTGCAGGGGGAAGACCCGCCAGACAAAGCAGAACAGGATTTGCAGCACCAAAGCTACCAGGAAGTAGGGAATGGGATAGATGCAGATCGCGATGCCTTCCAGAATTTTGGAAGACCGGGCGTTTTTGCGGAAGCCAGCCAGCAGGCCGATGAAGTTGCCCAGAAGCCAGGCAATCAGGGTGCTGAACAGGGACAGGAACAGGGTGTAGGGCAGGTAGGTGCCGATGATGTTGCCCACGGGCTCGGGGTAGCTCATCAGGGAGGGGCCAAAGTCAAAGTGCAGCAGGCCGTTCCACAGGAAGCTGACATACTGCTCCCAAAGGGAACCCTCCAGGCCGAACTGGATGCTCAGCTGCTTTTGCAGGGCCTGCACCTGCTCGGGCTGTAGGTTGCCCATACGGGAAGTCATTTGCGCGATCATGGTCTCGACTGGGGACGATGGGAACATGCGCGGGATGAAGAAAATGAAGGTAACGCCGATCCAGATCGTCAATGCCCAGGCAAGCACACGCTGCAGAAAGAACGTTTTGAATTTCACTTCTACACTTCCTTACCTCACAATGTGTGAATTATAGTTTGGATATGTTGGGCAAAACTTTGCAAAATGCCTTATAATAGATGATAAAGAAGGGAGGCGCAAGCGGTTTGGCTCACGTCTCCCAACTTTAATCAAACATCAGATCATAAACAGGAGCTTTTTGCCATGTTTATTTTATCCTTCAACGGCGGTGAACTTGGGGAGCATGTACTTGAAGCAGCTCCACCACCACCAGGGACCGTCGTAGGGATCATCGAAGCAGGGATAGCCCTGCCAGTAGGTGCTGTTGGTGGGCACGAACTTGGTACCGGACAGGAAGTTGATAACGGGCATATCCTTAACAAACTCCTGCAGCATCTCGGTGGCCAGCTCGTAGCACTTGTCCTCATCCTTCTCGGGGCTCAGGTTGGCCATCTCGTGGAGGATGTCGGTGACGCGCTGGTTGTTCCAACGGCCAGAATAGCCGCCGGAAGCGTTCTCGCCAACCGGCTTGATCAGGGTGTTGTCGAAGCCGGTGAAGGGACGGTAGATGTCCTTCAGGTAGTTACCGCCGGAGGGCCAGTAACCAGCGATCTGGAAGTTGCCGTTGGAGCCGTCCACGTCCCAAGTAGAGGAGGACTTGGAGGTGATGGTGCAGTCGAAGCCGAAGGCCTGCAGCTGGTTGAACGCAGCCTGTACGCCGCGGCCTACCTGGAACTCGGAGTCGGCGATGTAGCTCATCTCGAAGGTGAAGGGCTTGCCCTCATACTGCCACTTGCCATCGACCTTCTCCAGGCCAGCCTTGTTCAGCAGCTTGGTGGCGGCCTCTTCGTCATGCTTCCACCAGCCGGCGCCGAAGGTGTTGATCTTCTCTTCCTCGCTGCCCTCATAGCCCAGCTTCTGAGCCATGCGCTCGGCATAGCCGGTGTCATAGGGCTTGAACTTGGTGCCATCGCCCAGATCCAGCTCGAAGTTCTCCAGCCACTCGGTCATGGGGATAGTGTAGAGCTCCTGCATCACGTTGGTGTTGTTCAGCAGCGGGATGGGGGCCGCACGGCCGGCGCCGCTGAAGATGTTCTCGGACAGCGCATCGATGTCCAGAGCCAGGCAGATGCCCCAGCGGAAATCGGCGTTGTCATAGGGAGCGCCCAGGCCGCAGTTGAAGATGATGCCCTTGGCGCCCGGGTCGTCGGCGTTGGCGTAGGGGAACTCGTTCATCCAGGCGCCGATCTTGTCGTTCATCTCGGTCATGGCCTGGAGCTCTTCCAGGGTCATTTCGCACAGGATGTCAACTTCGTTGTTGACCATGGCCATCTGCTTGGTGGTGGAGTCGCCCAGGTAGCGGAACCAGACGTACTTGGGGGGAACCTGGTCGGCGGTGTAGCCGAACTCAGCCGCGCCAACCACGCCCAGGGTGCTCTGCTGCCAGTCGTCGCGCAGCTTGTAGAGGATCCAGGAGCCCAGCGGGTCGTACTGATCCACGGTGTAGGGGCCGGCCACTACGGGGTTCTCATCCTTGAACTGGGTCACATCGCCCACGGTGGAGTAGATGTGCTCGGGCACAATGCGCCAGTCACAGCCCCACACGGTGATGCCGAAGCACTGATCCAGACGGGGGAAGGGCTCGGTCATGGTGAACTTCACGGTGTAGTCGTCCACCTTCTCCACCTTGTCGATGTACATGTTGGTGTAGGAGTTGGCGCCGATGTTGTCGTTCTCCTTGATCATGTTGAAGGTGAAGACCACGTCGTCGGCGTTCAGATCCTCGCCGTCGGACCACTTGATGCCCTGGCGGACCTTAATGGTCCACTCGGTGAAGTCATCGTTGGACTCGGCGCTCTCCACCACTTCGCCGTACTGATGGCCCTTGGCGGTCTGCATCTCCCACAGGTGGGCGCTCATCAGCTGATGGATGCCGAAGCCGGTGCCGGTGCCGGTCATGTAGGTGTTGAACTGGCCGGCGCAGTCGGTGGAGCTCTGGCACTCAACGATCAGGGTGTCCTCGCGGGGAGTGCCCACCTCGGTGGTGATGCCAGCGGCCGCCTTGTTGCCGGTGCCGGCCTCGCTGGACTCAGCGCTGGACTCGCCAGCCTCGCTGGAACTCTCGTTGCCAGCGGCGCTGCTGGTACCAGCCTCGCTGCTGCTGCCCTGGCTGCTGGAGCTGGAATCGCCGCCGCAGGCGCTGAGCACCATAGTGAACAGCATCGCGACTGCCAGCAGAAGGGCAATGCTTCTCTTCTTCATTCGGATTGCCTCCTTAAATGATGATGGATATATGGTCAATGTAATAAGACCCTCCGTTAGGCGGGGACCCATCAGTAACTCCCTAGGGAGTTACTGGAACAGGAATGGGCCCATTCCGCAGTTGCGCCGCAAAGCGGCAATTATGAAAGTTTTTCGACAGAACTATAAACAGACTATGCACACCTTGTGATACTACCCAAAAGTAGGACCAATATTTGTTCATATCTTGTATGGATATTATATCACGCCCCCTAGGGGAAGTCAACCCTTTATTTTCCTTTTAGAATACCTGTCAAAAAGCATTCCGGCTGCCCGGAAAGAGGGCCCGCCAAAGGCAAAAACCGCCATTTTTCTAGGGAAAATGACGGTTATGACGCAAAAACATGCCGGGTCCACAGCCTGCCGGCAGAGAAAGGCGGTGGGTTACAATTTTGTAACAATTTGTCTCTGTGGGATGGTAGCGTTTTAGTGTGCCACAATATTTTGTGCCTTCCTCCGCCAGAATCCCCCTTATCGCGCCTCTAACTCCCGGCGGCCGACGCCTCTCCCAGGGGTCCAGCCCGTGGAGCCAGCCCTCATGCAACTCACACAATATTCCGGTATCGATTCATATGGAGTGCCCAACCAGAATCCCCGTCATTTTCCCCTGTTTTTCGTCCTCGGTTTTTGCAGTTTCCATAAGTCCCCATGTTTGGAGCTTTTCCCAGTTGTGCTGTACATGTGGGCTCGTTTTTTCGCGGATTGAAGGTTCACCGCTTTATCGCGCTGCTATTTTTTCTACCTTCTGCCCCGTTTCCTGCAAACTTTGGCTTTTCTTTGTGGAGAATTTGGGGAGTCCGCCCAATTTGACAAACCGCGCCGCCTGGTGTATCATTGGGGCCACAGGAGCGGAAGAGGCCCCGCCCCGCTGGGGGACGCCCCAGGCGCTGGTGCAAGAGGCTCTAAACGTTCCTGCAAATACAAGACTGCGAGTACAGATATTGACTCACGAAGAAAAGAGGTAACCGGTATGAAGAACATTAAGGAAATGACACGCGGCGCCATTTGGGCTGAGGGGAACACCCTGACAAACCTCCGCTTCCAGGTACGGAACTTCCTTCGTTCCGCTGTGGAGGCTACCGATCCGGACCTGTTCTACTTCTCGCTGAACGGAATGGTCATGCCCCTAAGCCACAAAGGCTAAGGTAAGCCAATAGCAAAGCGCCCGGCTTTCCCTGTGTGGGAGGCCGGGCGCTTCTTATTCCTGGGGGTCCACAAAAACCGTTTTGTAGTTTACATAGATGACCATGCCGGGCCGGGCCCCCTGCGGCTTGCTGACGTGGCGGACCTGGGTGTAATCCACCGGCACCTGGGCGGAGTCCTTGGCCTTGCTGTGCCGGGCGGCCAGCTTGGCGGCCTTCTCCATAGCCTGGGGCGTAGGGGCGCGGCCCTCTGTTACCAGCACGGTATGGGAGCCGGGAATGTTTTTGGTGTGGAACCAGATATCGTTGTTGTTGGCCAGCTTCATGGTCAGCCGGTCGTTTTGGCGGTTGTTCCGGCCCACCAGCACGGTGAAGCCGTCCTCTGTGGTAAAGCTCAAGGGGGCGCTTACCGCCGCGGGCTTCTCCTTCTTCCCCCGGCTGGCCCGGATGTAGCCCTGCTCCTTAAGCTCCGTGCGGATCTCCACCAGATCCCGCTCCGTCTCCGCCCGGGCCAGGGCGTCCAGCACCGAGTCCAGATATTCCAGCTCCCGGCCCGCGATCTCGATCTGCTCGGTGAGCTTCTCCTCGGCGGTTTTGGCCTTGCGGTATTCCTTATAATACTTCTGGGCGTTCTGGTTGGCGGTCAGGGCCGGGTCCAGCTTGATGCGGACCTGGGGCTGGTCCTCCTCATAGAAATTGGCCAGGTCCACGGCGCTGGCCCCCTTTTCTATATTATATAGATTCGCGCTGAGCAGGTCCCCGGCCACCCGCAGGGCCTCCCGTTGGGCGCACTGGTCCAGCTCCCCCCGCTGGGCGTTGATCTTCCGGGCCAGCCGCTCCGCGTGGTTGGAGAGCAGCCGCAGCAGGTCCTGCTCCCGCACCCGCATCCGCTCCTGCTGGTCCTTCTCCCGGTAGAAATCGTCCAGCAGCTGAGAGAAGCCCTCCCCCTGCCGCACCACGGCCGAAGTGCCATACTGCTGGACGTCCAAAAAGGAGAAGTCCATGGGCTTTTTCTGGGGGTTCACCGCCATGTGGGGCGTTCCGGCGGCCTCTATCACCATCTCTCGGACTTTTTGGTAAAAAAAGCCCAGCCGGAAGCGCTGCTCCTCGTCCATGGTAAAGGCGGTAAGCTCCCGGCCCCGGCCTGCCCGGTGGGCAATCTCCCGGCACACCACCGGCGAGACCCCTTGCAGCACTCCCAGCAGGGCTTTGGAGAGCTCCATGTCCCGGGGCAGGGCCTTTAAAGCCTCTTGCAGCTCCGGGGTTCCGGCGGTGAGCATGCACAGCTTGTCCTGGGGCGGGGGCAGATGATACGTCAGCCCCGGCAGCACCAGGCGCTGGGAGCTCATTTCCGCGTCCACCCGCTTTAAGGCGTCAATGATCTTTCCATCCGGACCGGTCAAAATGATGTTGCTGTACCGGCCCATAATCTCCATGGTGAGGGTCAGGGTCACATGGTCCCCCAGCTCGTCTATGGAGTCAAAGTCAAAGTGCAGAAGCCGCTCCAGCTCCGGCTGGCGGATGGCCGTCAGCTTGGAGCCCTGGAGCTTTTTGCGCAGCAGCATGCAGAGCATCGGCGGCTGCTTGGGGTTTTCCAGGGGAATGCTGGTAAAATGCACCCGGGCGCTGTTGGCCCGGGCGGAAAACAGCACCTTGCAGGCCATGTCGTAGCCCCGAAAGCTGACCACCAGTTCCTCCCGGTTGGGCTGGTGAATTTTATCCACCCGCGCCCCTATGAGTTTTTGTTCCAGTTCTTTTTTTATGTGGCGCAGAAACGCCCCGTCCAATGCCATATCTGAAGTCCTTTCCCAGGTGGTGTTCACATAAGCGTTCGCAAGCGCCTTTTGGGTGGATTTTTGACTTAAATTTCCTCAAAAATCCACATACTCGTCTTATGTGGACACCACCTAAATCACAATTCCATCTCCATGACTTTTCTGCGTTCCAAAAAGCCATAGCTCTCGTACAGGCCAATGGCCGGGTGGTTCTCGCTGAGCACCCCCAGCTCCACAAACGCCGAGCCCCGGCTTCTGGCCCAGTCCTCCACCGCTTTCAGCAGGGCCCTGCCCACGCCCTGGCCCCGGCGGTTCTCTGTTACCACCAAGTCCATCAGGCAGGTGTACTGGCGGGGGCGGAAGCAAGGGGACTCGGGGGTGTGTTGAAACCGCCCCACCGAAAACCCCACCGCCTCTCCCGAAGGGTCCCGGGCGGTTAAAATGTCTCCATCCTGGCTGTCAAGGATGCTCTGAAGGAACTCCGGACTCTGGCGGGCAGGCCGGAAATGCTCCGGCTGCAAAGCCGCCATGCGCACGTAGAGCTCCTCATACAGGCGGCCCAGCGCCTCCAAATCGCTACAAGCGGCCGGTTCAATTTTCATAAGGTCCTCCTTGTTCTTAGTACCGCAGTATGTAGTAGATCACATAAAACCAGCTGAGCAGGCCATGGAAAATGGCCCAGCCCACTGAGTGCCAATTGCAGTAGCTGATAACCATAGCCAGAGCGCTGCCAAAGGTGATACCGGTTTTTACTGTTTTCTTAATGCCCTCTCCCCTGCACCCCGAACGCTCCATTCCGTGATTCTCCATTTTGGTTCCTCCCTGTTTTCTCACACTGTCTCAAAAGCCGCCTGTTCCGCCCTGCTCAACAAAAAGCCCGTATCTGGAAACCGCCGTTTCAGGTACGACGCCAAAAAGGCCGCGAAGGGCTTTTCTGTCTCATAATGCCCAGCCATCACGCAGGTGAGGCCCAGCCGGGCGGCCTCCAGGGCCTGGTGATGCTTCAGCTCCCCGGTCAGGAAGGCGTCCGCGCCCCGGCAGACCGCGTGGCGGATCTCTTCTCCCCCGGCTCCGCCGCAGAAAAAGACCTTCTTCACAGGCCTCCCGCCATCTACCATCCAGACCGCGCCCGCTTCCAGCTTTTCCTTGACCAGCCGGGCAAAGTCCCGGGGCTCCATCTCCTGCTCCAAGCAGCCGGAAAAAAGCACGCTGTCCTCCCCGAACACGTCCTCGGCCCGAACATTCCGCAGGCCCAGGCAGCTGGCCAGAGCCACATTTACCCCGCACACAGGAGAAAGGTCCAGGTTGGTGTGGCAGCACAGGGCCGCGACGCCGTTTTGGGCCAGGAGATAGGGCAGCTCCCGGCTGTTTAGGGATTTCAGCGGCTCGAAAATCACCGGATGGTGGCTGATCACCAGATTGGCGTTAAGGGTCACGGCCTCTTCCACCACGGCGGGGGTGATGTCCAGGCACAGCAGCGCCCGGGTGACTTCAGTGCCGCCATCCCCCACCAGCAGGCCGGAGTTGTCAAAGCTCAGCTGGCTGGCAAAGGGAGCCACCGCGTTGATTACATCGTAAATATCGCAGATTCGCGCCATATTAACCTCTCCTTTTCTATCGTCTATCACGCAAAAGAGCTCACTTTGAGTCATTATCTATCCGTACCGCCTGGATAATTCCTCCAAAACCAGCCGCAGTTCCTCCGCTGTCTTCTGGTCGCCTTCGTGCTCCGCACCCCGCAGGCGGTTCAGCAGTCCCCGGGCGGTTTTCACAGCATAGGAATTTGCCGCCGGGTCTTCCGGCCCCAGCAGCCCCATGTAAGGATAGAGCCGGTCATAGGCTGGCAGAGATCCAGCATACTCCGCCGCAAAGGCCGAGTATGCCTTGCCGCCATCCACCACAGCCCGCTCCTGCCGGATGGGAAAGCCCAGCTCCCACAGGCCGGCCCGCAGCCGGTCCGCCATAGACATGGGCTGAAGCACCAGCCGCTTTGTCCCGTCCCGCAGCCAGGGGGCCTCTTCCACAATTCGCAGAATCAACTCCCCGCCCATTCCGGCAATGACAATATCCTCCGCCTCGCCTGGCGCTACTTCCCGAAGCCCGTCGCTTAAGGCCAGCCGCAGCTCTTGGCCGATCCCATAGCGCCGGGCGTTCCGCTGGGCGGCCTCCAGGGGGCCGGGGTTCACATCGCAGGCCAAAGCCCGGGGAATTTTTCCGTTTTGCAGCAGCCAAATGGGCAAATAGGCGTGGTCCGTGCCAATGTCTGCCAGGGCCCTCCCCGGCCGGACCAGCTCCGCGCACAGGGCCAGTCTGGGACTAAGCTGCAACATACTGTTCCTCCCAAATGCCGCAAGCCGCCCGGCGGGGCGCTGCAAAATCGCCCCTACCGCGCGGCAACCGGCCAGATTTCTCTTTCGAAGCGCCAGGCTTACTTACTGAGGTGCTCGTTGATTTTCTTCACCAGCGCCTCCGCGTCCACCCCGTGAACGGCGCAAGCCTGCTCCAGGGTTTCGCCCCGGGCGGAGGGACAGCCCAGGCAGTGCATGCCCATCTCCAAGAAGTAGGGCGCGGTGGTCTCGTCCAGGTCCAAAATCTCGCCAATGATGGTATCTTTGGTAATGCTCGCCATGTTGATGATCCTCCAAATTCCGGCAAAAAGCCGTTTTCTTTTATTATAATACCCTTTGGGCTGGTATGCAATACCCGCGCGGAAAAGATTTTTGCGGGCCCCGCGTGTTTTGCCAGAGTAAGCCGGTAAGCTGTGCGCCCTTTGCTGCTTTTAGCATTCTTAATAAAAATTCATTTTGATTCTTTAAAAGAATTAAAGCATGGCGCGATGGTGCTACAATAATAACAGAAGCTAGCGGGCAGCTACCAAAGTGGCAGCGCAGGCGCGGCGTGTCTGCTGCAAATAACCTTTCAAAAGGAGTGTGACAGATTATGAAAAAGAAACTGTTTTTCTCATTTGCTCTTGCTCTTACTCTTGTTTTAACCGCATGGACAACTTCAACTTTAGCCTCTCCATCCAGAAACAATGTTAGCATTGCGGAAAGTAGCGGGGCAGTATCTTCCGAAGACACTACAATCGAATTGGTAGCGTTAGATGAACACATCCCATTTGAGTGCGCTCCCCTCTCTCCACTTGGAGCCATTTCCACGAAGCAGGCTCTCATCATAGATGGCACCATAAGCTATCTGTACTGCACTTTTGATGAGCCTAATATTGCCTGTGAATTGCTCAGATCAGAAATTCCAGAGCTTTTGCAATTCTTAAAAAACGAATATAGCCTCCCGGAATTTTCATACGGCACCTGGTCAGAATACTGGGGAAAATCTATCAACATGCATGAAGTCCCTTCCAATAGCGCGGACATAAATCAGCAAGCAGTTGTTTTTAACTGTTTTGCA